>ENA-OWPA01001379-OWPA01001379.1-bioreactor-metagenome-genome-assembly--contig:-NODE-1379-length-16303-cov-3.030691_pt1 | contig 16303 bp, 16 predicted proteins | sample MGYA00238139_ERZ651803 | MGnify/ENA primary metagenome ERZ651803 (study PRJEB26909, sample SAMN07631231) | bioreactor metagenome | isolation source: Switchgrass digestor | place: USA: Dartmouth...
TGCAGGTATTAATTTAAGTGCGGCGGTAAAATATTTAACCGGTAAGTTGGAACGGGGCGAAGATGATGCAGAGATTAAGAAAGGTGAAGCCAAGATAATCGACCTTGAAGGACAAAGGATCGGGGCCTACCGGGATGCAGAGGGTGTTTTGCATATGGTGGATACCACCTGCACTCATCTGGGCTGTGAAGTAGTCTGGAATGATGCGGAAAAGTCCTGGGATTGTCCCTGCCATGGTTCACGGTTTACCTACGAGGGTGAAATAATTGAGGGACCGGCCATTAATAAACTGCAGCATGTCAAAGGTGAACCCAATGAAGTTGAAGCCAGGATTTTCAGTTAACTGGCTGTATAATACCCGACCGTCATCAGTTGAATGGCGGTCTTTTGCTGTGCTTTATTCGAGGTGAAGTTCATTGAAAGTCCGTCTGGGATATGTGGCCATGTCTTCTGTGCTGCAGGACTGCTCCCCTTCCAAAACCGTTACCGCCACCAATCTGGTCAAAATTGAATCGCAAGAAGCCAGATACAGCCGCTTATTATCCCTGGCCAGGGAAAACCTGCACAACACCCAGCGCCTGTTCTATCATAATCAGGGTCATGATATAAAAGTGTTTCGCCTGACTTCCAAGCTGATTCCTTTAGCCACACACCCACTGGCGGAGGATTGGAACTGGTTTGACCAACTGCAGGAGCAGCTGGCTTCCTTAGGGGAATTTGCAAGGCAAAACGGCTTTCGTCTCAGTGCCCATCCCGACCATTACACTTTGCTCAATTCCCCTCGCGAGGAAGTAGTCGCTGCTTCCCTGCGGGACCTGGAATACCATCATAAGATATTTCAAGCCATGCAAATGGATTCCTCTGCCAAGCTGGTCCTGCATGTCGGGGGCAGTTACAGGAATAAAAAAGAATCCATGCAGAGATTTAAAGAAAATTTTGCCCTGATGCCAGCAGATATCAGGAGCCGTATTATTTTGGAAAATGATGACAAGATATTCACTGCTGCCGATGTGCTGGAACTATGCAGTCAAATGAATATTCCCATGGTTTTGGATGTTCACCATCACTGGTGCCATAACCAGGGTGAAAACATCAAAGATTGTTTTGCGGATATTATAGCTACCTGGAAAGGGGAATCCTTCCCCCCTAAAGTACATGTTTCCAGCCCGCGCAGCAGCAGAGATATCCGGGCTCACGCCGATTATGTGGATGTGGAGTTCTTTATGTGTTTTATAAACCAGGTCCGGAATTATGATACGGATATTGACATCATGATTGAGGCCAAGAAAAAGGATGGTGCTCTGTTTCAGCTGATGCATGATTTAAAGAAAATCAGTTCTATCAAAGTAATAGATGAAGCATCCATCCTGGTAGAATAAATTCTATGCGATTACAAGGTATTAGAGCCGTTTGGCAACATTGTTAATCAGCTGTCCCACCGATCCCAGCATTACTGCCGCCGGATAATCAGCCAAACCGCCTTTCATGTATTGATCATAGAACTGGCGGGTTAACTCTTCGGTGCTTACCCCTGCCAGTAATTCATCTTTGATAGATGCGAAAGCATCCTGGGCCGACTGCAGGGACCGCCTGTAAAAATCCTGTACCTGTTCATAGCCGTTTATTACCTGTCCATGGCCCAAGGCCAGAACCCGGGTGGGATAACTCATCAGCTTGCGGATACTGTCCAAGTATAAATCGTAATCCTGGAAGAAAACCGGCACTATGGTTTCCTCATTTATAGCTGTTCCCGCAGCATCAGATACAAACATAACTTCTTCCTGGGGCAAATAAACAGATATGGAACAGGAACTGTGGCCGGGGGTTTCGATAATTTGCAGACTCAGATCAGAGTCAACCTGGATAATATCCCCTTCTCCTACAGTCTTATCAATCTTTAACAGGTTGACATCCAGAGGACCGGGCTTTTCGCTGATACCATAATCTTCGAGATACACTTGGCTGACCATATCATCCCCCATCTGCATTAACTGGCGTACTTTCTCCTTGGTGAACAGCTTTTCGGCAGCCGCATGGCCTACCACCAGGGCCTGAGGGAACATTTTTTTGAATTGGGGAAGCCCGCATACGTGATCAAAATGGGAATGAAGTATGACTATATGGGTTACCTGAGGCTGGGGATCGAGGCTTTCCCACTGGCGGGTAAAGGCAGGAATCCCGGCACTCATGCCGCATTCCAGCAATACAGCCTGGTGGCGGCCCACAACATAATGATTGAAGTGGCCGTTACCCAGCAGCATTACATGGTCTGATATCTGCACTCTGCATTCCTCCTTAATCTCAGCAATAGAAATAATAGCTGCTTTGTCATTATTGATGATAAACCTTCCCTGAAAAAACTATAATACTTCAGCTACCATCAATTATAGATGATATTTCCAGCACTAGAACATATCACAGGATGAGGGTTAGTTTTACGATAGCTGTAACATACTAATTATGTCATCAGAAATATACCCTGGAGGTGAAATATGGAGCGAATCGTAGCTGTAGAAAATAATTTGAAGCCGGTCAAAGATTATTTGTCTGCCCAAGGTTGTCAGATCATAGAGGTGGAAAGAGTTAAAGATACCAAAGTGGATGCGGTCGTATTAGCCGGCAACGATCAAAATATCATGGGCATGCAGGATATTGATACTAAGGCACCGGTTATCAATGCCAGTGGTTTAAGTCCTCAGGATGTATGGAACGAAATCCAAAGACGCACCCAGTTGATGATGTAGCCAGTGTAATCAAACATTAAAAAAGCAGCCTTATTCCCCACAATAAGGCTGCTTTCATAAAGTTTTCTTTTCTTAGGATCAAGATGTGGCTTCTATAAAAGTAGTACAGCAGGTTCCATCACTAGAATTAGCTATACCGTCTCCCATAGCATTGACTTCCAGGGCGTCGGCGTAACAAAAGTGATTCTTGTTGTAATAACAGTTTTCCACGCTGCATTTGACGTGCATTTTAGGTGCGCCCATAATATTCCTCCTTCTAGCCGCAGTTTATGTTTATACTTATTTTGTTCAAAGTTTTGGTTATTTATGTTTAATCTTGGCCAACTGGTCAGGCGGGCATATTTTCTGGTCATACGCTCTGGCTTGTTATATAATGGGCCGTGGTGGTGATGACATGGTCAATACTCATCTGCTAATGCCAGTACTGCTCCGCTTCCTCTTGGGAGGAGGAGCCATAGTACTGTGTACTTTAATAGCGAGAGCTTTCGGACCTCGCATAGGCGGCATCTTTGCTGCCTTTCCAGCCGTTTATTTGGCGGCTCTTCTCAGTCTCACCCTTGATTACCAGGGAGAACAGCTGGTTGAAATGTCGGTGCATGTTTCTGAGGGTGCTCTGGTAGGCATGCTGGCCAATATTATATGTGCAGTGGCAACCAGCCGTTTAGTGCTTAAAAAGGGATGGCAAAAAGGCTTGGGGCAAGCCCTGTTGATTTGGCTGGTGGCAGCCACCTGCATTTATCTGACCTGGAAGCTGGTGTTGGTATGAGAAATTCAAGTATTATTCTGGATCTGCTGCTGCGGTTCTTACTGGGAGGAGCGGCTGTGGCCGGGTGCTACCTCTTGCTTTTAATATTACCCTGGAAGTCTTTTGCTGGAATTTTCGCCGCCTTCCCCGCCGTCTTAGCTTCAGCGGTGATTATGTCGGGATGGCTGGAAGGAAAAGAAGCAGCATCCCAGTTAGCCATTGGGGCTACCGCAGGGATGCTGGGCTGTACAGTATGTGTCGCCGTTACCCTCTGGGGACTGCTGGCAGGAATTGAATGGGTCTGGTCAGTTATACTGGCAATTGCGGCCTGGCTTATCAGTTCCTTGATTTTTATAAATCTAATTAAAAAGCCCGCTAAACACTAATCCTCTGGTTTCTCCTCGACCAGTTCAAAACGATTAACAATACGATTTAGTGATTCCAGTTCTTTTTTACCGCAGAAAATATCGTAGGGACGGGCATATACTTCTCCGGTGGTCAGATTCTTATAGACCACCAGAGGGCAGTAGTTTTCACTGTGAAGTGCCGTGGTAATAACTTCATACAAGTCGCCTTTGAAGTGGCGATAGCGCTGACCTGGTTCTATGGTGCGGTTGATAGGAGGAGCATTAATTTCCTTTCTGATTATAGCCTTCAGCTGCTGATAGGCCTCGGCCAAGGAACCTATGTTGTACACTACGTAGTCGGAGGCGCCAATTTCTTTCATTTCTTGTTTGGCATTCGCAACCTGCCTCTCATATTGTATTTCACTGCAGCTTTCCTTCAGGGACTGCAGGATATCTTTCAAGTCGCGGTAGATAAAAATGCTGACAATACTCTGGGGCCCTAAGACCTTTTTCAGAATCCGCAGTCCCTCCAGGTTTAATATAGCCAGTCCATTTTTTCCGGAATCCTGGACCCGTTTAATTTCTCGGCGAGTAATACCATAACTGTTCTCCAGGTATCTAATCTCTTCAATTATCTCTCCTTTAACCAGATAATCAGTATACTGCTGCGGAGTTATGAAATAATAGTCCTTGCCTTCCCTTTCTCCAGGTTTGGGAGTACGGGTGGTAAATGAGACTATGGGTTCAAGATAATCACTGTCATTTAAAAGAAGGTAATCCATTAATACGGACTTTCCACTGGATGGAGGTCCGTTAAGCACGAATATTTTCAAGGTATTCCCCCCCCAATACGCCAGATTGCTAGCTATTTCTGACAAAATACCCTAAAATACATAAATTGTCCAGGCATTCAATAGACTGGAGAATAATAGCAGCACCGGCAAATAACTTCCCAGGCAGTGCTACTTGTGATTTCTGGCGTTTTCGGGTAGGTCTGCTAAAATAAAAATGACAGCGGGAAGGAGTGAGGGTATGCCAGGCAAATATATTCTAGCTATTGATCAAGGAACAACAGGAACTACGGTCTTACTGGTAAATCATGACGGAGAAATAATTTCCCGGGCTTACCGGGAATTCACGCAAATCTATCCCCATCCCGGGTGGGTGGAACATGATCCCCAGGAAATCTGGGCAGTTACTCTAAGTGCTGTTACTCATGCCCTGCTGCAGGCTAATCTGAAGAGCAGCGACATTCATGCTATCGGCATAACCAACCAGAGAGAGACTACGGTAGTATGGGACCGGGAAACCGGGATGCCCGTAGGCAATGCCATAGTATGGCAGTGCCGTCGTACTGCTCCTATGTGTGAAGAAATGAAACAGGCCGGTTGGGCTCCTAAGATTAGTAAAAAAACCGGACTGATAATCGATGCATATTTCTCAGCTACGAAATTGGCTTGGATTTTGGACAGTTCGCCTGCCATTCGCTCCCAAGCTGAACAGGGACAATTATTGTTTGGAACTATAGACAGCTGGCTTTTATGGAAACTGACCGGCGGCAGGGTTCATGCCACCGATGTCACCAATGCTTCGCGCACCATGCTTTATAATATTCACCAGCTTGATTGGGATGAAGAAATTCTAAGCTACTTTAATATTCCCAGCAGCCTTTTGCCCCAAGTATGCAGTTCTTCAGAAGTATATGGTTATTCTGATCCCCAGCTCTTAGGCAGTGAGATTCCTGTATCTGGACTGGCGGGTGATCAGCAGGCCGCTCTGTTCGGACAGACCTGCTTTGCCCCCGGTCAGGCCAAAAACACCTATGGTACCGGGTGCTTTTTATTGATGAATACCGGTCAGCAAGCTGTTAACTCCCAGCACGGCCTTTTAACCACCATAGCCTGGTCTCTTAAAAATGAAGGCAAGGTATATTATGCTCTGGAAGGCAGTATTTTTATTGCCGGTGCCGCTGTCCAGTGGTTGAGAGATGAGCTGAAGATCATTGAGACTGCGTCGGAAACGGAAGCTCTAGCCGAATCCCTGCCGGAAAATGATGGTGTTTACCTGGTACCGGCTTTTGTGGGTCTGGGAGCACCCTATTGGGATATGCATGCCCGGGGCACCTTGGTAGGGCTTACCCGGGGAACCAGCCGTGCTCACCTGGCCCGGGCAGCTTTAGAGTCTATTGCCTACCAGACGGTGGATGTCTTGGAGGCCATGCAGCGTGATTCAGGAATCTCCTTGCAAACTCTTAATGTGGATGGAGGAGCTTCAGCCAACAATTTTCTTATGCAGTTTCAGACTGATGTTTTAGGTGTTCCGGTGGAAAGGCCGGTGAATACTGAATCTACTGCCATTGGCGCCGCCTATCTGGCCGGCTTGGGCAGTGGGTTCTGGCAGAGTCAGGAAGAATTGCTGGCTATGCGCCAGGTAGATCGCAGGTTTTTGCCTTCTATTAGTACGGCCCAGCGCGACCTTCTTATGCAGGGATGGCATAAGGCAGTAAACTGTACTCTGACCAATTCCTGAGGGATAATACCTTAAGAGGTGAGTTAAATGGAGCATGATAAGGTTTATTGGATTCCCTTTGATCTGATGGAGCAATTCATGATCGATGTTTTTGTGGGATTGGGTGTCCCTCTTGATGATGCCAGGATCTGCGCTGATGTACTTATTACTGCAGACAAACGGGGCATTGATTCTCACGGGATTGGCAGACTCAAGCCTATTTATTATGACCGTATCAAAGCCGGAATTTTAGAACCGGTAACCCAGATGGAAATTGTGAAAGAAGGACCCACTACCGCAGTTATTGACGGGCATAACGGTATGGGACATGTAATATCCTACCATGCCACCCAGATGGCTATAGAGAAAGCTGAAAAATACGGTATGGGGATGGTGGCAGTACGCAACTCTTCCCATTATGGGATTGCCGGCTATTATGCCTTGATGGCAGTGGAAAAAGGCATGATAGGTATTACCGGTACCAATGCCCGGCCTTCAATTGCTCCCACTTTCGGGGTTGAGAACATGCTGGGAACCAATCCCCTCACCTTTGGTATTCCCACCGATGAAGAGTTTCCTTTTGTGCTGGATTGCGCCACTTCCGTATCCCAGCGCGGCAAAATCGAGGTTTATGCCCGGGAAGACCGGGATATACCTCCCGGATGGGTCATTGATGTAAATGGCCATACGCGAACTGATACCAAACAGATTCTGGAGGATCTGGTTAAAGGCAAAGCGGCCTTGACTCCCCTGGGAGGATTGGGTGAAGAACAGGGCGGTTATAAGGGCTATGGTTATGCCACCGTAGTGGAAATCTTATCCGCAGCCCTGCAGCAGGGAGCTTTTTTGAAAGCATTGTCCGGCTTTGATGAAAAAGGCAACAGGCGTCCCTACCGTCTGGGCCATTTCTTCATAGCCATTCAGGTGGAAGCCTTTACTGACCTGAACCTATTTAAAAAGACGGCCGGAGATATACTGCGCCAGTTGAGAGCATCCCGGGTAGCTCCCAATGCGGAAAGAATCTATACCGCCGGTGAAAAGGAATATTTAGCCTGGCTGGAGCGCAAAGACCGGGGGGTACCTGTTAATGAAGCCCTGCAAAAGGACATGCTGGCTATGAAACAGGAACTGGGCCTTAACCAGTACCATTTCCCCTTTGAGGATTAGCAGGCCTATGTTAAATGTGGGCTAATATCCATTGTTCCACCTTGGCCAGTACTTCCTGACGTTTATCCGGAGTTTCATTCATGGTTTCATGGAACAAGCCCTCAAAAACATAGAGGGTTTTGTCTGCTGATGAGGCTGATTTCATCACCTGTTCACTGCCCCGGTAGTCAACAATGGGATCATCTTTTCCATGAATGATAAGCAGCGGCATGGTTATTTCCCCAGCCCGTTGCAGGGCTTCCTGCCCGGCAGCCATAAATTCCGTAAACCAACGTGCACTCACTTTGTTGTGGACCAGCGGATCAATGAGGTAATTGTCCACTAAAGTTTGATCATGAGACAGGCCGGTTGCATCAATACCATTGGGAATCAACAATCCCGGAATTATCTTGGACAAAATGCCTACCAGTTTCTGCTGCCATACGGGTGCTTTTAGTATTGGCACAAAACCGGCTGAAGATAGTATCAGACCATCTATATTCTTGGAGTAGCCAAGAGCGTATTTAAAGGCTATAACCCCGCCCATGCTGTGCCCAAGAAGAATCAAGGGGAGGTCAGGGTTTTCACTGCGGGCCATCTGTACTATAACATCCAAATCAGTTACATATTCGTTGAAGCTTAATACGTGTCCCAGTTTACCTTGGGAACGACCGTGTCCACGGTGATCAAGAGCATAAAAAGATATTCCTTTTCCTGCCATCTGGTCCAGCAAATTCTGGTAGCGGTTGCTGTGATCGCCCAAACCGTGGGCAATAACTACCACACCTCGAACCTCATCAGCAATCCACTTCTGATAAAAAAGCTCCAGACCATCAGAGGACCTAAAGTTTCCCTGGATGTGATGATAATTCGGCACTATAATCACCTCGATCACCTGATTTAGTTAGGGTATTCCCCATCCAGGTCAGGAAACCCTTCAACTGTACAATAAGTTTAACGGCAAAAATAAAAGGCGGAATCCAGTCCGCCTTTATCAAGATAATATCTAAAAAACTATGCATAGGACATGTTGTTGGAATTGGTCACCATACTCCAGTACTGCTGGTTATTATCATCAATATGTCCGTGGGAATCTTTGAAAGCAAGATGCAGCATATCGGAAGCATCCACCACAAAGCGGGCTGAGTAGTGATTACCTTCACGGTGCATGGGAATTTCCCTTTGGCTAAACATCTGGTCTTTCGGTCCATACCCAATTAATAGATTAATGGGAGCACTTCCCTGCTCCTGGGTAAGTTTCCCTGAGTAGGTAACCACTACTTCCTTACCTACTCCAGGAGGCATAGGGTCCACTGTAACGCCACCCGGCAAATCTACTCTGGCCATGATATCACTCCTTAACTGTGCTTTTGCATAGGTTAACCAGCCAGGTAAGATTTATGCGAAAACTGCCCGCAGGGTTATGGCTCTGGTTCTGGCTGCAGCATCATTTCCAGTTTATTGCGAGCTGCGTTATAAATAATAAAGGTAGGACGGGCACTGGAGATATAGGTATTGGTTTTAATATCCACTTTGAGCCATTCCAGGTGAATTCTCCTGCGCCTTTGCCGGGGTGACAAATGACTTAGCTGAGGAAAATGAGCGGCCATAAAGTCCTCATCCTTTAAGCAGTTATACAGGTAATCACTGTAATTGACGGGATTAAAGCTCTCAAATTCCGGTGGCAGGTGACCAGTGGGGAATGAGCTCAAGTAGTCGAGTTTAAGAAGTTCCTGCACCACATTATACTCCCCTGCCCAATGCTGATTGACAAACTGCAGTAGAAATACATATTCCCTTTCCCGGCTATGCTGGCGCAGGTGGTACCCGCCTTGCTGCCATTCCCAGGCCAGCTCTTCAAAAAACTGAAAAGCCTGTCCTTCATAAACCTGGCAGATTAAATGGTCTATCGTACGTCGAAAATGTTGAGAATTGTAATAGCGTTCCAGCATGTCTTCTATATAGTGGAGCCTGTCCAACTCGGCAAAGGAAATGACATGGTTACCCAGGACTTCATAGGGGGCATGCTGCTGGAAAGCGTAATGGTATTCTCCAGCTTGCTCGCGCAGGGGCGACCCTTTAAGCATTTTCAGGAAGCCCAGCTGAATAACATCAGCTTGCAGGCTGAAAACCTGGTTGAAGGAATTTCCAAACTGTTCATAGGATTCATAAGGCAGGCCGGCAATTAAATCTACATGCAGGTGTATGTTGCCGGCTCTTTGCAGGCGCTGGATGCGCTCCCGCAAATGTTCCCAGCGGCTGCTGCGGTTGATTGCTTTTAGAGTGGGCGGATAGGTGGACTGAATACCTATCTCAAAATCAAATACCCCAGCCGGCACCCTGGTCAGGTAATCCAGCATTTCCTCAGAGAGCAGCTCAGCGTTAATTTCAAAATGAAAGCGAGTGGATATATTATTAGCCAAAATGAATTCCATAATCTGACGGGCTCTATTTTCATGGCAGTTAAAAGAGCGATCTACAAATTTAACTACTTTAGCCTGGTTTTGCATTAGAACCAGCAAATCTTTTTTAACTCGTTCCAGGGAAAAGTATCTTACCCCGGATTCACAGGCCGACAAACAATAGGCACACCTGAATGGGCAGCCCCGGGAGGTCTCATAATAGACCAGACCTCTCTGGATATCAATAAATGGAATTGGAGACGGGATTTGATCCAAGTCTGGAAGGGGTGCCCGGGGTGGATTGACTCTTATTTCCTTACCCTGACGCACAACCAGGCCAGGAATTCCGACCAGACTTTGGCCGGTATATTTTGCCTCCAACATTTCCTGCAGGGCAGTTTCTCCCTCTCCGCATATGACTGCATCAACCAACGGGTTTTCCTGCATTAGCTCTTCGGCATCATAGGAAACCTCGGGCCCGCCTAAAACAATGAAGCAATCCGGCCTGGCCAGCTTAAGGTCGCTGCATAGTCTCTTAACCATATCAATATTCCATATGTAGCAGCTGAACCCGTATATATCAGACTGGGCAGCAAACAAGCGGGATAAAATTGACCCATAATGGTCATTAATAGTGAATTCCATAATGTCTATATACCAGCGGGAGTCCTGGCAAAAGCCCTTAAGGTAAGCACAAGCCAGGGAGGTGTGGGTATAGCTGGCATTCAACGCTGCCAGAGTAACTTTCATACCGATTTCATCCTCTGTTAATGCAATTATCACCTGAAAAACTAGAAATGAATAACTCTAGGTCTATCATCGTACAAGTAATCTTATTCTTCACCGACAATGCGTACTTCCGGTTCCAGAATGATATTATATTCGTCCAAAGCTCGCTGTTGAATGTAGTGTATCAAATCGATTATATTCTGGGCAGTTGCCTGACCGCAGTTAACAATGAACCCGGCGTGCTTGGTAGAAACCTGTGCATCCCCTATCTTAAAGCCCTTTAAGCCCATCTTTTCCAGCAAGGGGCCTACATAGACCCCCGGAGGCCTTTTGAAAATACTGCCGGCACTGGGCATATCCAAGGGCTGCTTTTCCCGGCGCAGGCGAGCGTATTCCCGCATTTTGGCTTCTATGTCTTCCTGCCTGCCGGGTGTAAGTTTCATCAAGGCTGATATGACAATCCAATCGCCCTTTTGAAATATGCTGGAGCGATAACCAAAAGCCAAGTCCTCAGGCTTGAATGTATGCAAATCTCCGCTACTGTCTAAAGCAGAAACCGCAGTTATTATGTGGCTCATTTCCCCGTCATAGGCCCCGGCATTCATGACTACTGCTCCCCCTACACTGCCAGGAATCCCTTCGGCAAACTCCAGACCGCTTAAACAATTAGCGGCAGCTTTTTTGCTCAATTCGGACAGGCGGATACCAGCTTCAGCTATTATCTCATTTCCCGAAATGTACAAACCCTTTAAGGCATGCCCTATTTTAATAACCACGCCCCGAAAACCTTTATCCCTGACCAGCAGGTTACTGCCCAGCCCCATTACCAGATAGGGAATTTTTTCTTCCCGGCAGACTCTGACCACTTGCTGTATTTCCCCTACCGACTGGGGAAAAATCATCAAGTCTGCCGGACCGCCTACTTTAAATGTAGTATGGGCACTAAGCGGTTCCTGCCAGCGCAGTCTTTCTTCGGGTATTATCTCTAAAATTCTGTTGTACATGTCTGTCCCATGCTCCCCTAATTCTATGCTGCTATTTTATTGAAAGGCCTCAACAATTATTCTCCCCGGTGATTTTAACTGCTATCCTGGGTGCTTCGGGCATGACCAGTATAGATGCCTGGGGACCATATTTGGACAGCAAATCCTGCAGCAGTTTTTGCAGGTCATGTACCGGTTGAATATACATGCGCTGGACAGTGCTATCCGGCATGCTGCTGTACAGGTAGATATCGGCATGTCGCAGAGTACGGCAGATAGCAAAAGCTTTATGCCCGCCCAATTCAAAGTGCTCCAGAAAACGCTTTTCGATATCTTCTATACAGGTGGCTTCACTCAACCACTCGGAAAAGGTTTTTTCCCCCAATCCTTCCGAACATTCTGCTACCAGTACAATAGCTCCGCCTTTTTTCACTGCCAGGCTGGCTGAATCCAAGGCTTTTTGAGCTTGATACATGTTTATATCCTTGGGATATCCCCCACAGCTGGCTAAAACAATGTCTGCCTGCTTGGCAATCGGTACCACACTGAGGTTTTCAGCAAATAATACCGCATCCATCCAGGCATCATAGAGGTGACCGGCAGTGGCGTAGACAATGTTGTGATGAGATCCGGTTACCACATTTACAATAAAGTCTACCCCGGCTATTTCGGCAGCCTCTATCATCAAATCACTTACCGGATTGTTCTGGTAGTTGCCCAAACAAGCCCGGGGATCATTCATCATCTTGTGATTGGCTTCAATCAACGCCCGTGATGCTATCCCTGGCAAGATGGACTTCCGGCCTCCTGAATATCCTGCGAAATAGTGCAGGCCAACCAAGCCGGTGGTTACGAGCAGGTCTGCCTCAACAGCATATTTGTTTATGTACAGCTCCAATCCGTTGGGCAGCACTCCTGCCAGTGCCAGATCCCGGTCACAGTCGTGGTTTATTATGCGATATTGACTGCAGATGTCAGTTCCAAAAACCAGCTGATTTTCCTCTTCAGTTTGGGGGCGATGGATACCGGTGGCAATTAGTAGAGTTATCTGTTCCTTATCCATACCTGCTCCGGTCAATTCATCCAATATAGGAGGAAGAATCTCCTGGTAAGGCGTAGGACGGGTAATATCGTTGACTACTATAACCGCATTTCGGGCCGATTTTTGACGAACCAGTTCTGTCAAAGTGGGGCTGTTTTTTGGGAAGCGCAGAGCCTGCTGAACCAGATTGGCATCCGCTGCTGACTGTGGTGTTTCCCTGGCGTTAACTATCTCCTGCAGATGGCGCTCTGGCAAATCCAGCGGGATATAATCCTGACCATAAGCCAATTCAACTAACATGCCTATCATCCTATTCCGTGTTTAATAAATCCCTTATCCGGAATTGTCTAAATTATACCGTATGCCGAGGAATTTTATAATCCCGGCCTGGTGCTATGTGATATAATAGCAGAGAATTTACTGATAAAAGGCTAGTTAAGTCTCTCGAGGGGGTTGAGCTATGGATGAGGCTCAAATAAAGAAAGATTTAGTTGATATGCTGGGCAAAGACAAGGTTCTGACCAAAGAACTGGATCTAATGTATTACTCCTATGACAGTTCCTTTTTCACCAAATTGGAACCTAAAAACCCTGTGGCGGTAGTCTTGCCCAAATCAACTGAAGATGTGCAAAAAGTTATGCGCTATGCCTATGACAACAAGATCAATGTTGTACCCCGCGGTGCCGGCACCGGAGAAACCGGTGGCTGTATTGCTGTTTGTGGGGGCATAGTGCTGGATTTATCCTCTTGGGATGACATTGTTGAAATTGATGCTGCCAATATGCAGGTAATAGTTCGTCCGGGTATCGTTCATGCCCGGCTTAATGAAAAACTGGCAGAATACAACCTGTTTTTCCCGCCCGATCCCGGCAGCAGCCAAATGTGTACTGTAGGCGGCATGGTAGCCAATAATGCCAGTGGTCTAAGAGCAGTAAAATATGGCTGCACCGAACAATATGTTTTGGGTTTGGAAGTGGTTCTTCCCAATGGCGATGTGATCACCACCGGAGGCATGAAATCCAAAGCCATAAAAAACGTATCCGGGTTAAACCTGACCAAACTGATGGTAGGTTCCGAAGGTGTGCTGGGTATTATTACCCGCATTCGCCTGCGCTGCTGGCCCAAGCCCAAGGCTCGTGGTATAGCCATGGCAGTATTTGACAATTTGGACGATGCTCCCGCAACGGTACTGGAAGTCTACCGGGAAGGTGTTCTTCCTTCGGGTATAGAGATATTGGATAGCTCTGCTATTAGAGCTGTCAACCAGTTTAAGCCGGAAATCAACCTGCCCGATGCTGAAGCTATATTGCTTTTTGAAGTGGATGGAAATCCCCCGGGAGTTGAGTATGAAGGCAATATTATAAAGGAAGTAGCTGGCCGCCGGGCTCGCCAGGTAGAATGGGCTACTGACCCCAAACGTATGGCCCAACTCTGGGAAGGCCGCAGCGTAACCGCTGCAGCAGCGGCCAGGGTAAGGCCGGATGGAAGCCGGGTATTTGCCGGCGAAGACATTAGTGTTCCCCTGTCCAAAGTGGCAGATACTTTACGAGCCATACGGACTTTAGGTGAAAAATATGGAATACAGGTAGTTAACTACGGTCACATTGGTGATGGCAATGTGCATACCGCTCCAGTCATTAACCCGGAGAATCCGGAGGAAATAGAAAGAGTGCTGCAGTTGGTGGATGAAATCCACCTGTTAGCTATTGAATTGGAAGGTTCAACTACCGGTGAACACGGTGTGGGCGTGGTCCGGCGCCCCTATGCCGAAAAAGAACACGGCTTGGCAGTCAAATATATGAAGGGTATTAAACAGGTATTTGATCCCCTGGGTATCATGAACCCTGATAAGCTGTTCTAGTCGGGGAAAGGAGATTATAACATGGACTTTAAAAAGCTGCCTCCCGTGCAAGAACAGATTATGAAATGTGTTCGCTGTGGAAAATGCCGCAGTGTATGTCCGGTTTTTGCCGAGATTCGCAATGAAACTGCTGCTCCCAGAGGACATGTTTTTATGGTGCAGATGCTGCGCGACGGCAAAGTGGAGCCTGATCCGGAAGTCTATGAGCACCTGGCCAAGTGCTTGCTTTGTGAGACCTGCAGTATCAACTGTCCTTCCGGTATTGACATTCATGAACTCAATGCGGCGGCCCGTTCTTATGTATACGAAGAGCATCCCAGTGCTGCCAAGGAATTAATATTTGATACTCTTTGGACAAAACCTGGTTTGCTTAGAACTTCCAGCAAATTTTTGTGGGGTGCCCAGAAATCCGGACTGCAATCACTAGCCCGCAACCTGGGCTTAATGAAGATACTTCCTGGCGATCTGCCCAAAGCGGAAGGCATACTGTCCTCAGTGCCCTTAAGACCGGGACGCAGTCTGATTAAGGAAGTTAATCCCGCCCGGGGAGAAAAACGGTATAGGGTGGGCTACTTTTTAGGCTGTGGTACTGACCTCTTTCAGCCCCAGGTAGCTAAAGCGGTAGTGGAGGTTTTAACCCGCAACGGCTGTGAAGTGGTTGTCCCCCGTGAGACCCGCTGCTGCGGCATGCCTCACTTGGCTAATGGTAAAATGGACACCGCTCGGAAGCTGCTGGCTCATAATGTCAAGATATTTAACGGCTATGATTTTGACTATATTATTACCGACTGTGGTTCCTGTTCATCTGCCCTGTCGCCGAAGAATATAAAGTTTGTTCTGGGTGGACTAAAAATTGAAGATCAGGCCCTGGCTTTTGCTGACAAGGTGATGGATTTAACCAAGTTCCTGGTAGAAGTACTGGATATTCAACTGCCTGACAATCCCAGTGCTGAAAAGCGCCGGGTTACTTATCACGATCCCTGTCACCTGGCCAATGCCCAGGGAATTAAAAGCCAACCCCGGGAACTTCTCAGGCGAATACCGGGAGTGCAGTTGGTGGAAATGGCCGAAGCTAATCGCTGCTGTGGCGGTTCAGGCACTTATAGTGTTACCCATTATGACTTGTCCATGAAAATACTGGATCATAAAATGGACAATGCCATGGCAACAGGAGCCGAGTATTTGGCCACCTGCTGTCCCAGCTGTATGATGCAGCTGCAGTATGGAGTAAAGCGGCACAAGTGGAATTGTAAAGTAGTCCATCCTATTGAGATGGTCTATGAGTATTACCAGTCCCTTCCTGACATCATTCCAGTGTAGTCATCCCACAGCCCCCTGACGGGGGCTGTTTTTATAGTCCTTGTAGGAGGCGGTGCAAAAACGCACCTTCATGGAAAACAGGCAAGATGGTTGTTTGCCCCAACCGGGCTTCGATTATATAATATTGGCAAAAAGGGCGGAAACCATGAGTAATCGGCGTACTAAACTGATATTTGGACAGGTCAGAGATGCTAATCTGAAATATAACCTGATTGAGAACGGTGACCGGGTAGCGGTAGGCATGTCGGGAGGCAAAGACAGTGTTACCCTGCTCTATATGCTAACTCTCCTCCAGCAGTACACGCCTCTAATGTTTGATTTGGTACCCATCTATATTGATTTGGGCTGGGGCAACGAGACTAAACCCCTGCAGGAATACTGCGCTCAAATCGGCCTGGATTTGGTTATTAATAAAACCAATATCGGCGAAATCGTTTTTCAGGTCAAGGAAGAACGACATCCCTGTTCCCTGTGTG
>ENA-OWPA01001380-OWPA01001380.1-bioreactor-metagenome-genome-assembly--contig:-NODE-1380-length-16282-cov-3.217587_pt1 | contig 16282 bp, 12 predicted proteins | sample MGYA00238139_ERZ651803 | MGnify/ENA primary metagenome ERZ651803 (study PRJEB26909, sample SAMN07631231) | bioreactor metagenome | isolation source: Switchgrass digestor | place: USA: Dartmouth...
ATAACCTGTTTGCAGACCCATCTGGATACCTGTCTGGAGACATATGCCATTGTTAAGAGTCAGCTCCAACACTTTAACAAGGTTGAACATGGCAGCATCACTCCAGCCAAGGTTGTTTCCATGGGTGGTAAGCTCTACGCATCCAACTATGGCATAATTGGCAGCATCTTCTTTACTTATGCCTTGATTTATTAAAGCAGGAATTATGCTTTCATCATTGAATATCTGAGGCATTCCGCTTCCCATTCCTATAACCCTGCTGCACTGGTCGACAAACTCACTGGATGAGCCTTTGAACAATCTGGCTGATAAATTTGGCTGAGGAAGCAGTAAATGCTCCTGTGCTTTAAGAAACAAGAAAGACAGCTCATTGGAGGCATCTTTTCCATCCTGAGTTTGTCCGCCGCAGGCAATATTAAATCCTATTGGGAAACCGGCAAAGTATTTTGCGCTGTTGGAATTTCTTAAGTATACTATCTGGTTAAACTTTAGCCATAAAGCTTCAATTATCTCCAGGGCGCCTGAAAGGTCCAGCCTTCCGCTGTCAATATCCTTTTTGAAATATGGGTACAGATACTGGTCGGCTCTTCCAGGGGAGAAGGATGAAGCATTTGATTCCATTTGCAGAATGACAAATAAGAACCACATTGACTGTACTGCCTCTCGGAATGTTTCCGGCGGCTTGTCGGCAAGCTTTGAGCATATTCTTTCAATTTCTGAAAGGTTCTCTCTTAAGCTGCTGTCAGATACTTCCTCAAGCATCTTTTGGGCAAGCTTGCTATACCTTCTCATAAAGTCTTGTGCAGCAGAAAGCACAATAATTACACTTTCATAGAAAAGCTTTTTATCAGCTGACGCTGTTTTAATCTTTTCTTCTGCTTCCTTCTTCAAACCCGCAGGCCCTAATTCCAACCATTTTTGTGTATTAGGGCAAATATGGCCTTGGGCATGGTCTGTCTGATTAATTTTTACTACTTTTCCAATAGCAGATATTTCTGCTCCTACCCTATCTTTTACTGCATCTTCAAGGGACTTGCCTTTCCAATATGGAAGAATAGTATTCCTGAATTCTTCAATGTCTTCTTTCCTGACATTGAACTTGTCCTGGGGTCTTTCATGAAGAGTTTCAATCTCATGGTCTATCCATGAAATACCCGCTTCGGGTGAAACCACACCTGCTCTTACACCAGCAGTACGGTTTCCTACTATCAGCTCCAAGGGATCAATCCTTATCTCTATCTCGTTAAGTGCTAATGCAAGACTCTTCGCTCTTTGAAGAATACGGGGAAGATTCTCATTTTCCTTATAGCACTTAGTTATAAGCAGTGCCTGTTCTATGGATAGAAATCTTGGCTCGCTCAGCATTCTTTCCTTTAGCAGGGATATCCTTTGGCTTATTTGTAATTTTGAAATCTCTTCAATATAGCTTGCCATACTTCTTCACTCTCCTAGTCTCCAATTAAAACCTGGAGTCCAACAGCTTTATTAATGCCTGGGATTATACTGCTTCACGCTTGCGTTTTCTGCCATAGCAGTCAAGACAGATGATAGCCACAATCACTATACCTTGTATGACCTGCTGAACATAGGCATCAATACCCAGCATGTTCATAGAATTCTGAAGTACTCCGAATACCAGCAGACCGATGGCTGACTGTGGCGCACTACCGATACCGCCTGCGAAGGAAGTACCTCCTACCACTACACCGCAGTTGACCACAAGAGCAGTAGTATCACCGTATGTTGAGGACCCTGAATTCAGCATGGATGAAAGCATGACTCCACCCAGCGCAGCAGTAACACCGCAGATTACAAAAGTCATCGCTTTTGTAGGAAGGACACTGATACCGGAATACTTTGCTACTTCGTAGTCACCACCTATGGCATAGCAATTCCTGCCAAATGAAGTATAGCGCAAAATGTAGTGGATAATAATAAACACAACAAGCATAACTATAACAAGATTAGGTATTGTATTAAATAATTTGCCGTTGGCAAGTTTCACAAAATTTGGATTATTGCAAGGGATTGGATGCGCATCAGTTAGCTGCTGGGCTATACCCGTGAGCAGCATGCCCATTCCCAATGTAATAATGAAAGGCTCTGTATTCTGATATACAACCAAATAACCGTTTATAGCGCCTACAACAGCACCAACAAGCAGCGCAGCCAATATAGAGATCAACATGGGAACATTTGCGTTCATCAGCTTGATTGCTACGATGCCCGACACAACCATAATGCCTCCAATGGACAGATCGCATCCGCCGGCTACCAGAACCAGCGTAACGCCATAAGCGAGGATCATAAGTACAGACACCGATTTTACCATATCGAACAAATTGTATGCTGTATAAAAGTTGGTTTTTGAAAAAAGCATAATCACCAAAATCACTATAATGGCCAAAACAGCCTTTTGCTTGGTTGCGATATTAATAAGCTTTTTGCCGATATTAATATTATTATTCATCCTAGTTTCCTCCTAAAGTTCCTTGCGACTATCAAGCCAGATAGCAAGAACCAAAATAGCTCCTCTCATCATGTATTGCATATAAACCGAAACACCCAGTAAATTCATGCAGTTAGACAGGAGTATGACCAGCGTGGTACCCAGCACGGTGCGCAGTACACTTCCATTTCCACCTATCAGCGTTGTACCACCGACAACTACCGCAAGAATAGCATTTGTCTCATAACCTTTACCAAGAACCGGCGACGCTGCAGTTACACGTGAGAACAGTACAATGGCACCTAAAGCGGTCATCAAACCGGAAATTGTATAAATTAAAGTTATGCTGCGCTTAATAGGTATCCCGGCCAATTCTGCTGCAGTTTTATTACCGCCGGTCAAATAAATAGTCCGTCCCATATATGTCTTGTTTTGGAATATATACAATATCAGCAGGCAAACAAGAAACATGATGAAGGATACGGAAAGGAATCCAACAGTTCCTGTGCCTATGGCTTTAAAAATGGAAGTATCCGCTTTTATCCAGCTCATTTGCTTCGTACGCCCTCCGCTGTAAATCAGCGCAAAAGCACCGTATACCGTGCTCATACCATAGGTAATAAACAAAGCCTCAGCTTGCTTCATCGCACCACAGGCCAGTATCAATACACTGTTCAGATACCCGCAAAAGGCTCCAAGGCATAGGCCTACAATCAATGCACCTACCTGTCCAAGAGGTTCAATAAGAGAAATGGTAACAACAGCTACAAGGGAAAGTATGCCTGATACCGACAGGTCTATGAAGCCGCCTATAATTACGAAGGTCATGCCAAGAGCAACCATAATCAAGGGGCCAAACTGGCGCATAATATTTGTCATGTTTCCAGCTGTCAGGAATTTAGGTTCAACGATTGAGGTGACTATTACAAGTAAAGCGATAGCAGCCAAAACCAGGTAATCCCTAAATATAGTCTGAATAATTTTTTTAGAATTAATTTGCTCTTTCATGTTCCAGATCCTTTCTGCCAAATTCAAGTGCCTTCTCCATTATCTGATCTGCCGAAGCTACTTTGGGATCAAATTCACCGGTTATCCGTCCGTCACAAACGGTAAGTACACGATTGCTCATATTTAGTACCTCTGGAAGTTCGGAGGATATCAGTATAATGGATCCACCACTTTCGGCAATCTTCTTCATTAAAAGGTAGATCTCGTATTTAGCTCCTACGTCAATACCTCTTGTAGGTTCATCCAAAATGAGAATGCGCGGGTTTGTCTCCATCCAGCGTCCTACTATACACTTCTGCTGGTTACCTCCAGAAAGGCTCCGAACCTTTGTCCTGATAGACGGAGTTTTAACCCCAAGTGCCTTAACATGTTTTTCCGCCATGTCCTTTTCAGCCGAACTATCCAAAAATCCAAACCTCGTTATCTTGTCCAGGTTGGCCATAGATATATTGGACTCCACTGAGAAGGGTAGCACAAGTCCTTGCAACTTTCGATCTTCCGGTACCAAGGCAATGCCAGCCTTCTTTGCATCCCTTGGATTCCTTATTTTGACGGGCTTTCCATCTATAAGGATCTCATGGCCCTTTACCTTGTCCGCACCAAATATTGCTCTTACAATCTCGGTCCTTCCTGCTCCGACAAGCCCTACAAGACCGAGAATCTCTCCTTTTCTAAGCTTAAAGGATATATTGTGCAATTTTTTTGTATTGATTGATCGAACTTCCATCAGCGTTTCGCCTACGCAGTTAGGCCGTTCGGGATATTCATTTTCAATTGGACGGCCTACCATCTTCGCAATCATTTCGGCACGGGTAATTTCAGAAATAGGCTTGGTGTCGATGACATGCCCGTCGCGCATGATAGTGACTATACTGCAAAACTCGAATATTTCGTCCAATTTATGACTTATGTATATAATGGAAATGCCTTGATCTTTAAGATGATGGATAATCTTAACCAATTCCTTCATTTCGTCAGCAGTAAGACTGCTGCTCGGTTCATCCATGATAATAAGCTTGGAATCAAATGATAATGCTTTTGCAATCTCTACCATCTGTTTTTCAGAAACACTAAGCTCGGAAACCATCTTGTAAGTGTCGATATTGCTGCCGATACTTTTAAGCAGCTCTTTCGCTTTTGCATGGACTCCGCGCATACCACCCATTTCACCGAAGCGTCCAAGAAAAATGTTTTCGCCGACGCTCATAGTGTTTACAAGGTTTAATTCCTGATAGATGATGCTAAGACCTCTTTTCATAGACTGAATGGGTGATGTGTTCTTAATTTCCTCACCATCAAAAATAATAGTGCCCAAGTCTTTCTGATACACGCCGGACAATATTTTCATCAGCGTCGACTTGCCGGCGCCGTTTTCTCCTACTATGCCATGCACAGTACCACGCCGGACATCAAATGAAACCTGATCCAGAGCCTTGACTCCCGGAAATGATTTGCTCACGTTTTTGATACTCAGAATAATTTCCTGTCCAGTATTTTCCATCGGAGATGACCTCTTTCAAATAGTTTTAGTATTAGAACCCGTTTTGGCTTAGTGCCGCAACGAGCTCTAATACATCATTTTACATTTTATTTTTATGTATTATAGATAAAGCATTTTTATATTACCATTCTGGGGTGGTAAAATTGTCTATATTATCTTTTGAGACAATATCGAGGGGAATAAAATTCAACGGCTCAACTTTTTCGCCATCAATAACTTTCCTAGCCAGTTCAAGAGACTTTTTGGCCATGTTCTCAAAGTTCTGCATGATAGTTACACTCTGATCGCCACTTCTTACTTGTTCAAAACCAGCTCTGTTTCCGTCTACTCCAACTATAAACAATCCTTCCATATTTGCAGCCTTTGCAGCCTGGATAACACCGGTTGCACCATTATCCCAGTGTACGAACGCACCCTGGATCTTATCACCGTGCTTAGTAATCATATCTTCCATAATGGCCATAGCCTGTTCTGTGGCCCACTGCTGAGTTGCTTTATAGTCGATAACCTGGATATTAGAATTTTTGATAGCATTGTTAAAGCCGTCATGACGTTTGATCTGCGCATCATGACCTGATTGTCCGCCTATTTCAACAATAGTTGCTCCATCAGGGAAGTGATCCATGAAAGCCTGTGCTGCTGCTTCACCAGCCTGATTATCATTTACACCTACAAAGAAGTCACGTGCATGCTGTTTATCTTCCGGTAAATCAGAAGAATACATTCCTACAACCACGCCGGCATTTTTTGCCGCCTCAAGAGCAGGAACAATAGCATTGATATCATTGGGGTTAACAAAGAGCGCTTTTACTCCCTGTGCTACGGCATTGTTTACTGCCTGGGTTTCAGCCTGAACATCACCTTTTGCGTCGAGTATGATAACTTCGAAGTTGTAATCTTTACCATACTTTTCAAACATTCTTGATGAAAAAGCTTGGGACTCATTGGCCATATCAGCAACGATAAAAGCAATTCTGTCCAGTCCCTTTCCAGAGTCTGAAGATTTATCGGGTTCTTTAGTTGAATCGCTTGCCGCTGGCTTTCCATCAGCGTTCCCTTCATTGGATGCGGTACCGCCACAAGCTGTTAAACTTACAAGCATAAATATTGCCAACAATATAGCCAGAATTTTTCTGTTAGCTAATTTCATTACTAAACTCCTCCCTTTACTTTTCAAAGCTCTAAAATTTAATTTTGAATTAATTTAAAATATTTACCTGAATTTGAACAGACCGGATCCCGCACCGACAAGCTAAAGTGCTAAACGCAATGCCAGCATAAGCTTAGAGCTTAGCTTCACAGTTTTCATTACCCTCCTTTCCAGATATTTTGCACTTGTACAGTACAGAAACCATTTTATCTTAAAGATAGATAGATAAAATTATTAGCAAGTAAAGGTTTCAGCTTCTTATGCGGTTATGTTGTTTTTTATAGAGAATTATTATTTACATTAATTATCGAACCCGTTTATTTATTAATCAATAATTAGTAATTAGTATATTCTTTTTCATAGCAAATCCTTTTGTGATGAACTTATTATATACCACATACTTTCATAATTCAATAGCAAATTTATCTTTTTTAGAATTATTTTCTTTCATTTGAAGGTAGCATTCTATTTTATCGGAAGTGTGAATGTATATATCCTTTTTAGCGGCATTTTTAGCTATTTTAAGCCATATTTTTATGTTATACGACACCTTTCGATTGTATTATAACACACTGTTATTTCTAAATATTATTGATAAATTATTTTATTACGAAACCATGTTGAATTTCATTCGTAATTATTGTATATTAATTATAATGCTGAAGCTAATTATTATGCTAAAGCACCTTAATGAGTTGGATCTACCATAATAATTCGGTTTCCTATATAAATTTACAAATAAGTTATTTTTATGCTTATTTTAAATGTTTAATTATTTATTAATTTTTGCTAATATATATAATGGTTAATTGTGCTAATTATTATTTTAATAATTTTCAGGAGCTGATTTAATGGGTGTTTTAAATGAAAGACAGCTGGCTATTTTAAATCGTGTGATTAGTTCGCCCAAGATAAATGTAGCAGATCTTGCAAAGGAGTTTTCCGTTTCGCAAGTAACTATCCGCCAGGATTTAAAGCTGCTTGAACAAAATGGAATGCTTAAAAGATTTCATGGCGGTGCAATGCCGGTTTCAGATGATGATATTATGAAACGCTTATCAATTAATTATGATATCAAATTAAATATTGCCAGAAAGGCTGCTTCATTGGTAAGTAACGGGGAAACGGTCATGATTGAGTCTGGCTCCACCAACGCCCTTTTAGCAATGGAACTGGCAGCTAAAAATGATGTTACTATCATAACAAATTCTACTTTCATTAGCAGATATGTAAGAGGAATGAACAATCTTAAAATAATCATCCTGGGCGGTGATTATCAACATGAATCAGAAGTCCTTGTCGGGCCTCTTACCAGAATTTGTTTAAAGCAATTCCATGTGGACAAGGTATTTGTAGGAGTCGATGGCTTCAGCCCAAGTACCGGCTTTACATGTGTCAATCTTATGAGAGCTGAAGTTGCACGTGCAATGGCTGAACGTGCTAACAAGGTCATAGTAGTCACAGACTCCACTAAATTTGATAAAGTAGGTGTAGCATGTCTGTTTAAACCCAATGAGGCAGACATGGTAATAACAGACAAGAATTTACCTGAAAAACAGCTGCAGGTTCTTAATGATTTTGGAATTGAAGTTGTTCTGGCTTAATTATGAAAGGAGATAAAATGATGGCAAAATACTGCATAGGGATAGATGTCGGCGGAACAAAGCTGGCATACGGCTTATTTGATAAGGATTGTAACTTAATAGACAGGTTCAAGGCAAAAACCAATCCTGAACTGGAACCTAATGAAATGCTTGATGAAATGTGTAGCCACATTGATACCCTATTGGGAAACAATTCTCTTAAAAGGTCAGACCTTATGGGGGTTGGAGCTGCTTTTCCTTCGCATATAGATTTTGACAATGGTTTTATCATCACCACCTCCAGTCTCCCAAAATGGGACAATGTTCCTGTTAATAAACTGCTTTCAGAAAAACTTGACGTGATGGTGAAAATCGATAATGATGCGAATGTGGCAGCAATAGCAGAACACCTTTTTGGTGCCGGAAAAGGTAAAAAAGATATGCTTTACGTCACCATAAGTACAGGAATCGGCGGAGGCATAATAATAAACAATTCCATATACCGTGGCAGTTATGGTGCCGCCGGAGAATTCGGGCATATGATTATCAGCGATGACGGCTACCTGTGTGGTTGCGGTAATAAAGGCTGCATAATGTCCCTTGCTTCCGGTCCGAAGATAATCAGATATACAAGAGAAAAACTTGAAGAAGGCTGCCAAAGCATCCTGTCAGGTATGGTTGAGAATCTGGACGACCTGACATGCAAACATATCGAGGATGCCGCCAATGCCGGAGATCAGCTGGCTATTGATGTTATCAACCGGACCGGCGATCTTTTGGGAATAATGTTTGCAAATCTTTATCAGATTTTCAATATCAATCATATTGTTGTGGGTGGAGGCGTTTCAAAATTCGGCAAACCTCTTTTTGACAGGTTTAATGAAAAGTTCAGAAAGCTTTCTAAGATATCTTACGCTTATCCTGTAAATATCGTTCCTGCCGTACTGGGTGATGATGTTGGTATCATAGGTGCAGCAGCCTTGATGTTGCAGGAATTAAAATGTCTGGAAATCAAGTAATGACGTTCGTCTCATAGGCGCAACAATCCCGATAAAAAAGAATAGGAGGAACGATAATAATGGCACAGTCATTTCCCGTACTATGTGGGTCAATTGCCGGAAGTATAGGAGGTAACGGAGTCTTGATGCACAACGCGGCATACAAGGCTCTTGGTTTAAATTACTGTTATGTTTCCTTCCAGCCGGATAATTTAGAAGACACTATTAAGGGAGTCAGGGCAATGGGAATAAGAGGCCTTGGCGTTACAATGCCTTACAAGCAAGAAGTAATTAAATACCTCGATGAGCTGGACGAATCTGCAAGAGTTATTGGTGCTGTAAACACTATCGTGAATAACAATGGTATTCTCAAGGGCTATAATACAGACTGGACAGGAGCTATAAAGTGTCTTGAGGAAACCGGAGATATTCATGGCAAAAAAGTCGTTGTAATAGGTGCCGGAGGAGCCGGCAGGGCAATTATCTATGCTTTAAAAAAATATACCAACGATATAGTGGTATATAACCTGGAAGAAGATATGGGCAAAGAAGTATGTGATTATTTTGGTGTCAAATATGCAGGTGTCCCCGCTGACTTCAACAGAAGTGTAGATTATGACATATTAATCAATGCTACATCTGTTGGTTTCAAAACTGAGGCGTCTGTTCTGACAGCAGAACAAATGAGAGAAAACAAAATTGTGCTTGACGTTGTGTTTATGCCCTTTGAGACAACCTTCATAAAAATTGCAAAAAGTCTTGGATGTACTGCTATCCCCGGCTATAGAATGTTAATTCATCAGGCCTGTTTCCAGTTTGAACTTTACACAGGAGTGAAGGCTCCCTTTGAAGTGATGGAGAAAGCAATGCTTGATAAGGTAAAAGAATCAAAATAACCCTTCAACAAGAAGGGTTATTTTGATTCGCAGTATTGCCCCCATAGCCTTCAATGTGAAAGATATCAAAAAATATCTTCATTTTTTATTGCGATATTCTTGGTTTGCAAATGTCTTTTGGAATGTAAGACAAAATTAGTAAAACCATAAAAAATACCGGCTTCAAAGAGGTGTTTATATCTCCTCTTAAGAAGCCGGTATTTTTTAACAGCCATTAATCAGTTTTTATTCTTAATTTTATTCTTACTTTTATTCTTACTTTTATTTCTATTCTTATATTGTTCCTGTTTTATTCTTACTCTATTCAGTTTTTGTTCTTATTTATTCACTTAATTTATCCACTCTATAGTGTATGCTCAGTCCTTGCAATAATGTCATCCTGAGTGTCCGGAGACAGGTTGGTAAAGAAAGCTGAATATCCGGCTACTCTTACTATGAGATCACGGTATTTTTCAGGTTCTCTTTTAGCTGCAAGGAGAGTTTCTTTTGAAACAATGTTGTATTGCACATGCCAGCCCTTAAGATCGGCAAAAAAGGTTCTAAGCATGGCCATAAGTTTCCTCTTGTCTCTTTCTTCCTTAATCACGGCTGGAGACAGCTTCTGATTCAGAAGCACACCACCCATAATTTTTTCTGTAGGCAGTTTGGCAATTGATTTAAAAACTGCTGTCGGTCCCAGGATATCAGTACCTGATGACGGTGAACAACCTTCCGCCAGAGGAGTATAAGCCTTTCTTCCATCAGGAGTTGCCCCTACTACCGCTCCTGAAGGAACGTTGGCCGAAATACTTGAGGTTCCTGCATAGTAACCGCAGCCAATTGGTCCTCTGCCAAAGCGTGTAGTATGGTATTTATCCATTTCTTCAATGAAATACATATATGCTTCCTTCAGGAGAAGGTCAACATAATCATCATCGTTTCCGAATTTCGGAGCATAGTTTAATATTATCTGACGGAGTTTTTCTCCTTCTACTCCTTCAAAGTTATTCTCAAGATTCTTTACCAATTCTTCTTTGCTTATACGTTTTTCTTCGAAGACCAGCTTCTTGATGGCAGCCAGAGAGTTGCCCAGATTTGCAATTCCTACCTGCAGACCGGATATAAAATCGTATTTGCTGCCTCCTTCTTTTATGAATTTGCCTTTTTCAATACAGTCATCGACAAAGGCTGAGCAAAGGATATCAGGTACATTTTCTTCCAGCACCGTATCCACTACAGTATCTATGGCTACCGCCGCGTTTGCATAGAATTTGACCTGGTCTTTCCAGGCTTCCATCACCTGGTCAAAGCTTTCAAAATCCACAAGCTTTCCTTTTCCGGGATGGAATGTCTTTCCGCTCTCGGTATCAAGACCATCATTCAAGGCAGCTAAAAGAACTCTTCCAAAATTAATAAAACTCATTCCGGTACATCTATATCCCCATTTTCCCGGTACTGCAACTTCAATACAGCCTATAGCTGAATAGTTGTATGCGTCCTCCTTTTCAACGCCCAGCTTTATTAGTCCGGGAATAACAATCTCATCATTATTGAAAGCCGGCATACCAAAGCCCATTTCTATAACCTTTATACATTCCATAAGGAAATCATCACTCATATTTTTGTGGAAGCGTACTGACAAATTGGGCTGTGTTAACCTGGTTTTCCCTACAGACCATAATATTAAATAGCTCAGGTCATTGACTGCATCCTTTCCATCGACAGTCTGTCCTCCAATGGTGACATTCTGATACAAAGGACCACCTGCTGAAAAACGTGTATGGGACCATGAGCGTATCTTTTTGACACTCAAAATTTTGATCCATGTACACTCAAGAAGCTCCATGGCAAACTCAGGCGTAATGGTTCCGGCTTTCAAATCTCTTTCATAAAAAGGATACAGATACTGGTCCATACGACCAAAGGATAATGAATGCCCGTTGCTTTCTATCTGCAGCACCAGCTGGAGGAACAAAGTCATCTGCAGTGCCTGATAGAAAGTTTCAGGCGGCTTTTCAGCTATATGTCCACAGTTTTTACTGATAAGCAACAATTCCTGCCTGCGTGTTTCATCCTTTTCCTTCTCCGCCATTTCCCGTGCTAAAGCTTCATACCTGCGTATATACGTCTGAAGTGCCTTAATTCCTATTTCAACAGATTTGTAAAACTGTTCCTTTTTCAAGTCAGCCCAATCCCACAGCTTTAATTTGCTCCTGTAGTATTGGATTTCATCAAGATAACCATTTAAGCCAATCGTCAGGATTTTCTGATGATTTACTGCGATGTGGCCGTCTCCGGATGTTAAGTTTCCTTCAGCTTTTATAATTCCTGCGTCCAGAATTTCTTTAAGTTCCTTGGGCATAAGGGCATATCCCTTATCTATTGTAGTCTTTCCTATCCAATAAGGAGAAAGAGCCCTTATTTCCGCTTTAACCTCTTCAGATGGATAATAAGCATCCCCAGGGCGCTTGTCTAACTCATCCAGTTCATTTAACATCCAAGTCACAGCGTACTCTGGAAAGTAAGGTGCGGCATTTATTCCCGAAGATACATTTCCAACAACCAATTCTCCCTGATCAATATAAATAGTCATTCTCTCCAGAGTTTCTTTCAGAGCAATAGCTCGTTTTACAGGTACAGGCATTGCCTCATGTTTTTGATACACTTCTGTATATATTTTTGCTCTTTCAACGCAAATAGTAGGTTTTGTAGATAACACCTTTTCCCTCAAATAATGGACCCTTTCAGATAAACCAAGTTCATTTTTCATGTAGCTATCCTCCTATAACAGTTTTTAACCCCCTATTGCTTGCATATGCTAAAAAGGGCTGTAATTCGCTTTTATCCAATGCTTCTGTCCTGAATTTATAGTCCCGCCCCAGCTGCTGATACTTTCCTTTACCAAAAGAATGATATGGCAACAGATGAAGCTCCTTTATATTGGAAAAAGAATCAAGATAGTCAATTATAGCGTGCATTTCATCAGTGCTGTAGTTAAATCCAGGTATGACCGGTATTCTTATTGTTACAGGGACCTTTTCCGCTTCCAGTCTTCTCAGATTGTATTCAATTTGTGCAAAATTCCCACATGTCACTTCATTCAGTTTTTTATCATCAACATGCTTTAAATCTAAGAGAAATTCATCTACATATTGAACAGCAGCTTCTATGTTTTCCCAGGGGACATCCAGACAGGTTTCCACCGCTATTGTGACCCCTCTCTTCTTAAGCTCTTTTGCCAGCATAAGCAGCTGTTCAGGCTGTGCGAAAGGTTCTCCCCCGGAAAATGTAACGCCACCGCCGCTGTTATCATAGAATACCTTTTCTTTTTCCAGCTCCGTCAGCAGCTTTTCAACATCAATTTCTTCACCTATAACCTGAATTGCCTTCGCAGGACATATATCCTTAAAAAGCAAAGGATCCGTAATATTATCACGGTTTATTGATATACCCTCATCAGTCATTGTAAACTCTTTATTTTTTGATGCTTTGATACATTCCAAGCAACCTATACATTTTTGTTTATCAAAAAAAATATCATAGTCAAAACTTTGACTCTCTGGATTACTGCACCACGGACATCTTAGGGGGCAGCCTTTGAAAAAAACAATCGTCCTGATACCACTGCCATCATGAGTAGAAAATCTTTGCATATTAAATATCATACTATATTCCTCACATTCTATGCTTTAATATTATTTTAAATCACTTTCGAACGCAAGTCAATATTCTTTCGATTAGAATTATATTAACGTTTGTTTATCAGATGGCATCAATTATACGTAAAAGAAAACAGATATTCATACAAACAAGAGCAAAATGAAAATTGAAAACTTGCTTAGTACATCACTGAGCACCTTTCCTGTAGCAAACATGAATAATCTCTGTATATGCAAGATTTGAATTTCTAATATGCAAGACTTGAAGATTAGCTTATTAGCTGCTTTCATTAGAAATTGGATTTTGATATAAAAAAAGAATAATTTATAATAAAGATAATTCAAACCGACCCCTAAAAGTTAGACATCTAACTGTTGGAGGTCGGTTTATAGTATCAAAATACAGTTTTAAATTTTAAAAAAGTTGCCTTATCCCATTTCAAAGGGAAAGGTATATATGCTTACCTTATTTTCCTGCACTTCTTACCGCGTACACTGTATTGTTTTTAATGCCACGCATATATTCAATTTTTTCACCTTTTTGCAACCATTCCAATGATTCAGGTGTTACGCCGTCTATAATATAAGTCGTCGCGGTAGTACTTCCCGGCGGAATAATGTCAATTGTATTGTTATTTAAATCTGCTTGCTGAAATTCTCCTCCTGTAACTCTTTCTAACCCTACCTCTTTATCTAAAAGAGTTATATTTCTCATATCAGTTCCGTCTTCAAATTTTACAAATTGGCCCTTAAATGGTTTTTTAACTGTAATGCTTAGAATTTCCTGACTTTGAGGTGTTCCTTTATTTACTTCCTCTAAAAAAATAAGATAATTTTCATCCAGATAAATAATACCTTTGATAAGTAAAGCCTTTTTATCTTTCGCATAGATAAAAAAGCTGCTTCCTGCTGCATATTCTCCTTCTTTTGTCTCTTCACCTTCAATTAAATACCCATCCATACCAAACATTTTGCTATCTGTGTGCTGCTCCAAAGTTTGTACTTTTTCGGGGTCTGATGAATTTTCAATGCGATAATCATCTGTTTCCTGAGGGACAGCAAACATATCGGTATTTTGCTCGTTATTTTTTGAGTCTTTGCTCTCATTGTTATTTGTAGTGTTTTTCATGGTTTCATCGTTATTTGCATTGTTTACCGTGGTATCATTGTTATTTGTTGTGTTCTCGGTGGTCTTATCTGCCACAGTCTCATTCTCTGAAATCTCAGTGGATTTTTCATTCTGCCTGCATCCGACGGCCACCGTCAGTACCAGCAATAGAGTAAATAGTAATGAAATTACCTTTTTCATATTTTTCTGTCCTCCTAAAATGTAATATATCTCAATTGTCCAAATTTCGTGGATTATTTTACAATATAACCATTGTTTTTTCAAACTTACCGTTGGCCTATTTGAGACAGCCTCTTCGGACATTAATAATTATTATATCTTTTTATATTTGCCTTCAAATTTTTCTACGATAAACTTTTTGAAAGCATTGAGATCATCTATATCTTTTTTTCTTATTAACGAAGCCTGGTTTACTGTCAAATAAAAGATAAAATAGTCTTTACTCTCCCTGACAGCGTAAAACTGATCATATTTTAACTCACCTGTTGACTTAAGTGACTCATTTTCCATAACAATTCGGTCATCATAAAATTTCAAAGTATTAACACTGTCAAAGGTGCCTGTTTTATCTGTCTTTATGCGTTGTGCATTTCTCCTTTCAACTTTAAACAGAACAACGATAATTGCAAATGCAAACAATACAATCCAGCATATAATTAGTTTTATTACATCAAATTGACCGTTACCCAAATTAATTATCATGCTTCCAAGCAAAGCAATTAAACACAGCATAGGCATTACAAGCTTATTTCTCTTAAAGGTTGCAATGTACAGAAATCTTCTGTAGTCTTCCTTGGACATAGTTGTATTTACTATAATTTTAGCTTCTTCCATTTTCATCCCTCATACTAATTAATAATTGCTCATTGCATACTTTTTTCCAATCTATGCATATGTCCTTATTTTACACCATATCCCTCATAAAATCACCTATTTTCTTACACTTTGCGCATAATAAAACAGCTTCCTATGATTTTATACTTTTATCATAGAAAGCTGTTTTTACAGACTTTTTTCTTGTTTTTTCATAAATTATTTTAGAGTACCTTTAAGAATATTTTCATAATTCTTAGCTTCTTTTAAATATTCCTTAAACTGTATCTCAAATTGTTCTTTCATAGGAGTCTTATTATTAAATAATACAATATGAAATTCGTATTGGTTTTGTTCTATATCATACTTTGAATACCCCATTACTCCTTGTGAATAATCCTCACATTGATAAGGAACAATGGATACTCTTAGCGGAACTATCAGTTTGGCATTATCCAGTATAGGGATGATACTGTCTCTTACTGTTTTAACATTAAAATCATAATCCTTTTCAAAAGTATTTCCATAATAAACTTCTTTTGTTCCTACTATTCTCTTTAATACTTCTTTATCAGGTTTTGTATACATATCAATGACATAGTTATTCCCTTCGGTAGGTATAACAATGCCTTCTTCTATTAACTTTCTGTAAGCCTCTTCAATTTTCTTTTCCCTTTCTTTTTGTTCTTCTAATATTCTCTCTTTGACCTTTTCCGGATCATACTTATCAATAAAATCCTGCTTTTGCTTTTCCGTAAGTGGCGGAGGGGTAAATTCAACATAAGTTCCGTCCGGATATACTCTCTCTAAAACAAAATCATCTGCTTGTCTGATAATCTCTCCATATTCTGCTTTACCGTCTTCTCCATAATAAATCGCGTAATAAACAGTCTTTTCAGGACCTAAAATATGTTCTCTTCCCATATAAGGGTATTCGTAAGAAACATACCCTTTGGATTTAACAGTAACATTTAAATTGCTGCTATTGTCATTATCAATGATAATCTTTCCATAATCCTCATCTGTCCCGGTTCCATCTGCTCCGCCATGATTTGTAACATTGTTTCCTGAATTAAACTCATCAGGCAGTTCAGGTACTTTTCTTTGGTCTTTTTCA
>ENA-OWPA01001382-OWPA01001382.1-bioreactor-metagenome-genome-assembly--contig:-NODE-1382-length-16268-cov-17.226052_pt1 | contig 16268 bp, 24 predicted proteins | sample MGYA00238139_ERZ651803 | MGnify/ENA primary metagenome ERZ651803 (study PRJEB26909, sample SAMN07631231) | bioreactor metagenome | isolation source: Switchgrass digestor | place: USA: Dartmouth...
GCGACGAACCTCGCCTTTGCTATTTCATCAGATCCGCAGGTGTGTCCCTTGACGTCGATCGGGCCGGTGTGCTGCTCAACTATCTTGATCAGGGCCGCGTTGTATGACTTGGATCCGGTGTGAGTATGGAGGCCCGGGCCATACTGTTGGGCCTTGGCTGCATCGTCAGAGATCCTCTTGAAGTATTTGCGCCACTCGTCAGCGATCTGAGAGATCTCGGTCAGTGTGATGCCTGTGGCCACCTCTGTCTCCCGGAGGTTCCTGTATGCGGTCAATACCTCCTGATAGAGTTCCTCGCTGCCGGGGTTCTCTATCTGCTCCAGCTGGGAGAGCCTTCGCTTTAACTTTGAGCCCTCTGCGTTGAGGTCGTCGATCCTGTCCTCCAGAGCTTCGAGTTTCTCGCCCCCCACGAGTGAAGCCTCTGGAAGTTTGGAGGTGAGTTCTTCGACTTCCTGCTCTATCTGAGCGAGCCTGTCCCTCATTTCCTTGCGCCGGCTGCCTGCGCCGGTATCCTTTTCCCTTGCGTCCTTCTCGAACTTTGCGCACGCATCCTTGAACGCTTGGAGCGCTGCCTTATAAGGTTCGAGAGCCTTCTGGACTGTGTCCGTGCTCAGAGCTGCAGGGTTCTTCCTGAGCTCTATGAGGTTGATGGTTTCCTTTGCCTGTGTCATTGTCTGATCATTCCTTTCGTTTTTTTGATGGTGGTGGTTTATTTTTTCAGGAGGTCTCGCTCCTCCTCGCTCCTTTGCTCCTCTGGTGGTGTTGTGGCCTTCTCGAGGTTTGCGAGGGCCCTGCCGTGGATCCTGAAGGTTTTCCTCATGAGGACGTCGGCCCGCTCCTCGAAGTCTTTCTCTTGTCCGAATAGTGCCTCGCATATCTCTGGCCACTCGAGCCCGTCTATGTATCTCATAAGGATCACCTGCCGCTCGTCTGGATTTCTCAGGAGGTTTACAGCTTCCTGAATATCGGCGGCCTCGTCCCTCTCCTTTTGGATCAGCCGCTTGATCCCTCGCTCGAGCTCCTCTTTCTTTGCTATTTCCAGCGCCATGCGGTCGAAGGTGCTGGCCCCGGCTCTTGGCATACCGTCCAGCCTCGGGGATGCTGGTGCGGTCAGTTTTTCCTCCATGAGCTCCAGCCGCTCGATCTGGTTGTCTATCTCCCTGATCAGGTTCGTGTAACTCCGGAGGCGTTCCTTTGTCATTGGTTCCTTGTTTTTCATGTGCCCTCCTTTCCCTGCCGGTGGAGAGTCTTGGGCCTGTCATTACGGCCCGCCTGCGGTTACTTACGATCTGGCGTTTGTGCCATTTTGCCTCTGTGCTTTCCACTGCCTGTACTCGGCCCGGACGGCCGGATCCTCGAAGGCTTTGGCCACGGTCTGGATCAGAGGCCGGGCCAGTCTGTCCGTTACCGCGTCGGGTATGCGATCCGGTTCGATTTTCACCTTCTGGCAGTCGCAGCTCTCGCCATAGTCAAGGTTGCTCTTGCAATAGGGGCATACTATGTACGGCTTTGACATGGTGCTTCCTCCTCTCTGCCACCCTGATGGCGGCCTTTTTTATATGTCACCGGCCTGAATAGGCCGTTTTCTCCGTTCCTGTGGTACCTTTGCTTGAGTGTTGAGTATGGGATGCCGGATCTCTCGGCGGCCTGCTTGAGTGTCATGGTCTCGCCGTCCAGTGTTACCCGGATATTTGTCCGGCGGTTGTTGTTCTGCTGCTTCATGGTGGCCCACCGGCAGTTCTCCGGAGTGTAGTCTCCGTCGTTGTCCTTCCGGTCGAGCGTGAGGCCCTCGGCATATCCATGGGAGAGAGCCCAGCTCTCGAAGTTCTGGAAGTCCTTCCACTCCTCGCAGTATCGGATCCCCCGGCCGCCATAGTGGCCATAATTCGGGTGATCCGGGTTGTCGCAGCGTTCTTTCATGGATCCCCATGCTTTGTATAACTTTGAGCCGCTTCCTCCGTGGATCCTGTGGGCCTCGCTGTTCCGCTCCGTATGGTAGCAGCCGCAGCTCTGTGTCTTGCCGGCCTTAATGTCCTGAGCGAGAGCCAGCCCGACGGATCCGCACCTGCACTTGCAGAGCCAGACGGCGTTCCCGTTCACTGTCCCCAGCTGAGCGATCACTCTGAGACGTCCATATTCCCGGCCGCTTTGCAGCTCGCCGAGCTCCGGGAAGGGCATGACATTCGCCGGCTGGATCCCGTCGACTATCGGAAAGAAGTGCTCCGGGTTCAGGGTGTAGAACTCGCCGGCCGGCCGCCTTCCTGTCTGGAGCCTGTAAACTTCGCACCGGGCGTCGATATACTCGGCCATAATCCGGATGATCCGGGCCCTGTGTGCTGCCAGCTGCTCGGAGACTTGGCCGCGGGCCACCTGATCCTCGAGCTTGATGGACGCCTTTCTGACCTTCTCGGCCAGCTCCTTGAGGCTGCTCGATGTTTCACCAGCCAGAGGCTCCAACTCGTTGATCTTGATGTATGTGCGCCGGCCTTCAGCTGTCGCCGTCTCGATGGCTTCGATCGCTCGCTTGGCCAGCTCGTTGAACTGCTGCTCGACTTTATTCGTCGTCGGCCATGTGGAAGCCTGAGAGTGTTGGCGCTTCTGTTCTGTTGATTTCATACCGCTTTCCTCCTTTGTCGTCATATTTACCTTCCAGCACTTTGGTAAAATTAGTGGCTTTCATTATCCAGTCGAAGGATGCGCACCAGTTCCGGTCGTTCTGACCTTTTAAGAAGCTGCTGGCTTCGGTCTTTTGGAATAATGTCCTGAAGGTTTCGAGATCCTTGTATGTTTTCCAGCGAGCTGCCACGGCTTTGCGCCTTTGGCCCTCGATATTGATTACTGATGAATAGCTCACGCAGATCTCATTGAATAGCTGCCTGATTTTCTCATATGGAACGCTGTCACGCTTTTGAGAGAGAGACTGCTCTGCCCCAGCTTGCTGGGTATCTTCTGTCTCTATCTCTATCTCTTTCTCTATATCTTCTCTATCTCTTCTCTTCTCTGTGTTACACGCCGTTACCGACCCGTTACTATGTAACGCCTCACCGTTACCCGGTAACGCTTTTTGTAACGCTTCGCCCTGTAATGCTGTTGCTTTTCTCTCCCTGAAACGCCTTACTCTCTCAGCGCTTTCGCTCTCTGAGCCTATCAGGCCGGCCACCGTTGTGATCTCGTACTTGTTGGGGCCGACTTCCCTTATCAGGCCGAACCTGTTCATATATTGCAGTGTGATCCTGACATTGTCCTCGCTTTCGTCCAGCTCAAGGGCCAGCTCTCCGGCGAGATCGTCCTCAATGCCGTCGAAGTATATCAGGCCGTCGGTCTTTAGGCTTAAAAGCTGGATCCGCTGGTAAATAACGACGTATGTGTCGCCGCCGGCGATTTTTCTCAGCTTCTTGATCTCCTTCTGGTCGTAAAAATCCTCTTTGAGCCTCAGCCAGTAGTATCGCTTTGCCATGAGTCTGCACCTCCTCCCTGTTTTTTCATGATGATGGCGCTTGCTTTACTTGAGCGATATTTCGAAAAGATCGGTCACGCTCTGGTTGAGGGCGTCGGCCACCTTCTTGGCGGTCTTGGCCGTGAGCTCGTTGCCCTTCTCCATCCTCATGATCACGGAAGGATTGACGCCGGCCATCTTGGCGAGATCGGTCTTGCTCCATCCCTTTCCCACTCTGGCCAGAATAATCTTTTCGACATTGGCCACTATTTTCTCGACATTTGCCTTGGACATGATCGTACCTCCTCACTCTGTAAAATGTCGTTTGTGCTTGAGTTAATCAAAATTTTAGGTTAAAAACACGTTTGCCGTCATATTTATAATAATGTTTTAATCGTGCTTTGTCAAATAATTTTTTTGCTTTATATGAATAAATGTGATATATTTAACTCACAATACAAAAAAGGAGGTTTTTGAATGGCTTTACCACGTTTGAAGTTATTAAGAGAGCAGAAGGGCCTCAAGCAGTCGCAGCTCGCTGACGCTGTCGACCTTGCTCAAACTTCGATAGGCAATTACGAGCGCGGTGATCGTTTTCCCGACTCTGAAGTGATTATAAGGCTTTGCAATTATTTCAAGGTTTCAGCTGACTACCTGCTGGGCCTCTCTGATATTCCTGACCGGGACGTCGGATCTGTGGCCACGCTGCCGGCCGAGATCCAGAAGGATGCCTCCCGCTTTCTGGCTGCAGTCGCCTTCCTCCTCAGCCATGAGTCCAGCGTCAACTATACCCGGAACCTTTTCACGGTCTGCTCCGGGATCCTCTGCGAGCTGGTGGAGATTATAAAACGGGCCGACGCCACTTTCGGAGAGCTGGAGAAAAAATACCCGGGCTTTAACCGATCGGATCCGTATGGATCGGCTGGGGCCACTATTTACGATCTGGCAGCTGCGGCCATGTCCCACGAAGTCAAGCCAGAGCTGGCCACTTTCCTGAAGGACTACCACGACGCCGGCGCTGCCGTTGGTGAAGATCTCTGGAAGCTGGCCAGCAGGGCCCAGCAGCTCCTCGAGGTCGGAGCCTGCCGTGCTCTTACCGGTGGCTTTGTTCCAGACAAAATAAAAAAGGAGCCACCTGACGTTCAGGAGCTCCCGTAATATAAAAAAATACCCGGAGCGATCCGGGTGTTTTTTTGCCTCTACTTCTTGAGCAACTTCTTGTGCATCCTCTTGTGCAACTTCTTATGCAACTTCTTGTGCATGGAATTGATTTTTTCTAAAATATGACTTATAATTTTTTTATATTTCTGCCGGTGGTTTTTGCGGTGTTCGTCCTTTGCATTAACACGAAGGAGGAGCACCGCATTTACTTTTATTTCAAGGCTTTGGGCCTTCCTTGATCCGTGCAACTTCTTGTGCATCCTCTTGTGCAACTTCTTGAGCAACTTCTTATGCATCCTCTTATGCAACTTCTTGTGCATGGAATTGATTTTTTCTAAAATATGACTTATAATATACATATCTTCAGTGTCATGAAAAGCCCGCGGCCTCGGTCTTGTGTGAGCTGTGCTTGATCGTTGCGGCGGGCTTTTTCTTTGCAGCAAAACAGCCCATCCGGTTCCGGGTGGGTTCTTTTTTGCTCTGGCTGCGTGCCGCCGATCTTGATCCACCGGTGCAGCTGCCTGTCGTTCTCTTGGTGATCACGGAGCTGCCGGCCGGTTCTTGCCATGATATGAGCATGACAAAAAGATCCGGGCCTTCCTTCAGGCTCCTCCGGATCCTCTGGTGATCCATCGGCCGGGCCTGAAAACTCCGGAGCTTCTGGATCTCATGGGCGCACTTTAAGAAGGCTGCGGCCTGTTGCAGCTCACGGGTCTCTTTGCCCTTATGTTAGCCCGATATTACGATAACGGTCTCATGATCGTATCAGGATCAGGAAGAAAATGGCCCCGGTTTTTCCTGTGACGCTCTAAAATCGTTTTTAAGGCGTTTTTTTATTGCCCGGAGGTATAAACTATCGACCGGGGGTCATTTCATTCAATAGCGGCGAAATGCGTGCGATTTCCGGGCCAAAAAATGCGGGTCATATAGTGGCGCATTCCAGCTCTATTTCTTTGATCAGGTTTATGAAGGCAGTCCTCCAGTATGCGATCGGGTTCACTATGCCCCGGAGCTCCTTGCCTTTCATATGGTCAATGAATGAGTTTATGGTGCAGGAGTTCACTTTGTCGACGTATCTCTTGAGGCTTTCCCTGCTGTGCATGACTCCGTTGATCTTGGTATAAGGCGCCGTTACCATTTCCACCATGTAATCGACGAGAGTGTCGACGAGGGTGAGATATTCAGGACGCCAGCGTACGAAGTAGTCGTACTCGATGCGCTCCTTTATTTCTTCCATGGTTTCGTCCTGAATTTTTGGATCTTCATTTTTTATTTTCTGAGAGAAATAATTCAGTACGTCAGTCTGTCCTATATGCTGAAGGCCGTCGCCCGACTGATTGACTGACTGAGTATTATTTATTCCCATATTATTTTTTATAATATTATTAAAATCAGTATTATTATATAGGCCCCGGTTTTCCGGTACCGAATTTACCGGTGACGGGTTTTCCGGTACCGGTTTTTCTGACACTGAATTTACCGGTGACGGGTTTTCCGTATGCGGTGAAAAATCCTTATTTTCTGCGGGTTCTGAGGTTTCACCTTCTGGATCGTCATTTTCATCGACGTTTACGTCCGAGAGATCTGGTTCATCCAGTAGATCATACTCGTAATAAAAACGGCCGTCCTCTCCTCTGACGCGGTAGTGCTTCAGGTATCCGTTTTCTTTCAACTCGATCCATGCACTATTAAAAGCATCGCGCCCTTCCTTGCATAAGCTCATGAGGTACCATTTGTAGAGCTCAAAATCTTCGAGTGTTATGTACGACTGGATCAAAGAATAAAGCCCCTTGGCTTTCAATGATAGGTTTTTGTCTCTGAGTGCTATGTTGGAGACTTGGGCGAAATGCACCCGTTTTTTTCTGAATTTTCCGTTCTGTTTTGGTTCATAATTTTGGTTGTTAATCATTTTTTCATCCTCCACTCTTGATATTTTACGAGATAGAGGGTAGAATAAAAGAACATTAGGCCCGTATGAGTAGGGTCGTCAAATAATTACCGTACGAACGGCAGCCTCTCACTTGAAGTCGGGAAAACTTAATGGGTGAGGGGCGTTCTTCTATCTTCCCCCGATGCGTTCGTTTAGGGTGGTTCCCTATTTTCAAACGCCTGAGCTTGTCCTCGGTCGCTCATTGAAGTAAAGTATATTCCATTTTTCACCGTTATGTCAATTCATAAAACCGGCCCTCTTTACCGCTCGTTCAGCTTGATATTTTTGATAAAAAACGGTAAAATAAAGGTGATTGTATTCTGGTGCTCGGCTGGGCCGGTTTGCTACCAGTCAGAGACACGCATTTTGCCCGGGAGGATCCTGAAGATCTTCCCGGGATTTATTTTTCCGGTAAAGCAGCTGCGGCCGCTCTATTGTGGAGGGCCGCTTTTGTGCAACTTCTTGTGCAACTTCTTAGGCAACTTCTTGTGCATCTGCCGAGAGTGCTGGTCATGGGCGGCCTCCTTGGTTGGCCTTGAAAATATAGATCAGGTCGTTCATATATTCCGATAATGTGAGACCCTTGGTCTTGGCCTGCTTCTGTGCAAATGTAAGCAGATCCGGCTCGAAGGCTATTGTCCGGCGTGGGAGCTGCTGCCCCTTTCGTCCTTGTGACCTTGGCCGCTTCCGATCGGCCAGCTTCTCCGGTGAATATTTCAGGGTGACGGTCTGATCCTCAACTTCTTGATCAACTTCTTGTGCATGGTCGTCAGCTGCCGGCCGGATCTCATTCTCAGCTCCGTCGTCTTTGACTGTTGGTTTGCTCAGAAAAGCCTCCACTGCTTTCGCCCCGGCTCTTTTGAAATCCTTCGCCATTACCTCACCTCCAGCAACTCGTCGATGAAGGCCGTGTAATCTTGGGCCACGGTCGAGCGTGGTGAGTAGTCCTGTATAGATGCCTGACTGGCTTGGCTCTCCTTTACGGCCACGCTCTCGCGGATCGTCGTCTTATATACCCGGGTGCCGATCTGTTCGGCCAGATCCTCGAGGGTACTTTTCATGTCCCGGTTGATCACGGTGCGGGCCGTGTACTTGGTGAGAAGGATCCCGTCCACCTTTAGCTCTGGGTTACAATATTCACGGACGCCGGTGACGACGTCAAATAGCTGCGTGATCCCTTGGAGACTATACATATCGGCCAGTGTCGGGATGATCAGCATGTCGGCCGCCGTATATGCGTTTACGGTCAGGATCCCCAGTGATGGAGGCGTGTCGATGATTATATGGTCATAGCTGTCAGCTATCGTCTGGAGCAGCTTCTTGAGCTTGAACTCTCGGCCGGTCTTGGTGAACTCCAGCTCTGCTCCGGAGAGCAGGATATTCGACGGGATGATGTCACCTTGATCAGTGTGCTGGATCACGTCCTCGATGGCTGCGGATCCTTTCATAGCCTCGTATATGGTCGGAGTGTCGTCCGTTACCGTTGCTCCCATGCCGAACGAGAGGTTACCCTGCGGATCCAGATCCACGGCCAGCACTCTCAGGCCCCTGAGCTTCAGGCCGGCGGCCAGAGCTTGAGCTGTGGTACTCTTTCCGACGCCGCCCTTCTGGTTTGTTATGGTGATGATCTTTTTCATAGCTTTGGCCCCTTTCAATCTTTCTCGGAATATTTATACTCGATAGCGTCGCCGGTCAGCCGGTATATGTCGGCAGTCTTGGCCCGGCGCTGCCTCACTGTCAACTCCCAGAAGTCCTTGTACTCTGTCAGGTAGAACTCGACCTCGTCACTGTTTGCTCCGGTGGCGAAGTAATGAAAATTCACGTTTCCCAGATCCAGCTCGATGCACTTCTTGTGCAGCTCCCTGATGATGTGCTGGGTGCTTTCGTCCAGCTCATAATATGGCTTCATGCAATTACCTCCTCCCGTATTCTTCCCGGTTGTATTCCGGGTACCTGAGCTTGATGGCCTCGAAGAAATACCGGCCGAGGCTGCTGCAAAATATGTTATCGACTGCGAAGGCCGGATCCGTCTCTCCGATGCGGTACCCTTCCTCCTCGCTCTCGTCGCTCTCCACCTTGCTGGTGAAGCCGTTCCAGAGGTTGAAGGCGAGCCTCGTCACCTTCCTCGTGGTGCCAGTCTGCCACGGTGCGTTCAGGCTGGCCGGCTCGATGCCGTTCTCCTTGAGGTTGAATATGCTGCCGGCGTGCCGTCTGGTCTCCTCGGTGAGCCCCAGCGTGTAGGCCATGGCCTCTTGATAAACGTCCGGAGCTCTGCCTCCGTTCCGGTTTGTGAACTCCTTGATCATGTCCTTGTAAAAAGCCTCATGCTGCTGATCCATGAATAAAATGTTTTTCATAATGTGGGCCCTCCTCCCTATTCTTCGCCGTCCTGCGGCTGGTTACCTTGCTCGATGTACTGCTTCAGGAGATCCGCGGTAGTGATCCACCTTCTGGCCACCTTCCTGCCCTTCAGCTCTCCGCTATGAAAAAGGGCCCGGACGGCTTTCTCTGTGATCATGAGCCTCTCGGCGACGTCGCTGACGTTCAAATACTGCTTTTCTTGGTTTGTCATGGTTACCTTATCCCCCTTTCGTAATCTCGACCCATTCTGTAAAAGGTTGATCTTGATACTCTTAGCTCTTTTGAGGCTTCCTCGCCTGTGATGTACCCGGCCTTCCAGCGCTTGTATACGTCGAGAAAATCCTCGCGGACGATGGGCTTGCGGCCCGTGTACTTCCCTTTTTTCTTTGCCTGCGCTATCCCTTCGGCCTGCCTCGCTCGGATCTTCTGGCGCTCCTTCTCTGCCATGTATGCCAGTAACTCAAACACGATGTTGCTGATCAGTGTCTTTTCAAGGTCGGTCTTGTTGGTGGTGTTCAGGATCTCGTTATCTATGACAATGATGTCGACTCCTTTCTTCTGGAGATCCTGCCATTCGTTTTTTATCTGCTCCATGTTGCGGCCGAGGCGGTCAAGCTCTTTTATGATCAACGTGTCACCTTCACGGAGCGCGAGCTTCATGGCCTGATAGTGAGGGCGCTCGAAGTTCTTGCCGCTGGCCTTGTCCTCGAATATGCGCTCGATCTCGATGCCGTGGGCTGCTGCATACTCTTTCATGGCCACGATCTGGCGGTCTGTGTTCTGCTCTTTGGTGCTCACTCGGACATAGCCAAAAACTAAATTTCCCATGTCAATAGACTCCTTTCCGAACGGGGTGTGTATTTAGGGTTCCCGTTCATTTTTATACTGTTTTATCTTTGTGTGTGCTTTTGTGTTCCCTTATATCCTGCATTATATCTTTTGCTTCCCTTTGTGTCAATAGGGTATTAAATAATTTTGACCAGTTTTGACACATATTTTTTGACCCTATTGACACAAAAAACAGGCCATTCCTCGTTTGTCTTTAGGGTGTACCCTATTTATACAATATTTTTTCTGTTTTTTCGGAAGATTTTCCGCTCTGGCCCTTCCGGAGGGTGGCCATGGCCGAGGCCCCTCTGACATGGGTGCAGCTCTCCAGATCCTCCGGACGCATGGCGGCTCCAGAGTAATAAAAAAGCCCCGGGAGGTGTTCCTCTCTGGGGCGTTATCTTTCACCGAGGGCCAGCTCCGGAACTTCCGGAGGTGCTCTCATGTCGTTTATGGTAAAATTTTGTTGACGTCGGCATGATGGTCAAGCGAGTGATCAACGGCTGCGGCCTGAGCCTCGGCCCGGTTAATATTCGCTGGGGAATAGGATGGTCGTGGCCGATCTGTCCCACTCTGTTATTATCCAGATCGTGCCGATGCTGGTGTTATAGGCTGCCAGTATTCGCTCGCCGTCTTTAACGGCCCGATCATTCGCCTCCCTGTCCTCTTGGCAGAGATCTCCCCAGTCTCCCCGCTGGTATCGACTGAAGGCTGCGTTCACTTCACCGGCAAACGCCGGGTTATTCTCCATCTCGTCGGCCACGCCTCTGGTCGCTACTATCATTCCGTATTCCATGGTATCGCTCCTTTGTTGTGGTTTGACTCCATCATATTGGCCCGGCTTCTGAAGATGGAAGGCGTACCGGGTGGGTGAGTTTCGGGTTCCGCTCTGAGCTCGTTGATCTTGATGCAGGCGATCAACGCGCGAGGAGGTGGCAACCTTGATAATTGCGACCCATTATACCGAGGAATACGACGAGGCCCGGGGAGTTTATAAGATCCGGAATATGGAGACCCCTCTCTGCCCTGACTGCGGGCAGCTGCTCTCTGGATATGATACGAGGGCCCGCCACGTCGTCGAGAGCTCCGGCCGGATCCGCTGGTTCAGGCTGCGCCGGCTCAAGTGCCACCAGTGCGACGCGCTGCACCTCGAGCTCCCGGACTTCATGGAGCCGAAAAAGCACTACGAGGCCCAGCTGATCGAGGAGGTGAGGGCCGGCCGATCGGACTCATGCCCGGCCGACGACTCGACGATCCGGAGGTGGATGAAAAAATAAGCCCACCCGGTTTGCATTGGCTTGTCGAAAAATGCACGCTAATATTATTCTGCACAATAGAAAAAAGGGGGCGTCTTGCGTTATGAAAAATAATTTTATAATCATGGCCGGCGTGACTCTCTTTGCCGTCGTCGTGGTTCTCGGCTGCGTTATTGTGGGGGCCATGCTTCTCGGTAAAAATTCAGCGCCGGCAGCTGCCAGCGCCGGAGGATCTTCCGAGGCCCCGGAGGATGACGTTCTGATCAGGACTCCCGACACGATCGCCATCCCGGGATATGCTCAGCTGGTCATGAAGGCCGGAGAGCTCCTGCAGGATGTTGAGCTCTACAATCCAGAAGGGAATCCTTGCTATTTTATTATTTCCATAGCCCTGCCCGACGGTACCGAGATTTTCAAGTCCAGCCCGATAAAGGCAGGAGAAAAAACCGACGTGATCAGGTTATTGCAGCCGGTGAAAGCCGGAACCTACGAGGGCGCTGTGATGAAATACTCGTGCTTTTCTGCCTCGGATGATACGCCGATGAATGGCGCAAATACAAAATTCACCTTGGAGGTGGTCAAATGAAAAAAACATTTATTGCTCTTGTCTTGATCGTGGCCATGCTGTCGCTGTCGTCTACGGCCTACGCCGAAAATGAGACTTCCGCGACCATGACCGTGAACTATGAGTTTACGGCTCCGGAGCCTCCGGATCCTCCACCGACGTCGACCTATGTGGTGAACATTCCGTCGACTATAACAAACGACTCCATGGGACTGGTAGAAATTACGGCCTCAGAAAACACGCTTCCGTCCGGTAAGATCCTCGTGGTTACATATGACCCGCTTTATACAACGTGCGATGCAGGCGGTAATTTTAGGCTATATAAGGACGGAGACCCATTAGGGCAGTCTCTTGGTTGCAGGATCTTGGTGTATTCAAACAGTGAGAAAACTCAAGGCAAATATCTGGATGTTTATAATCCGGACGGAAAACAGGAGGTTGCGGCCGCGTTTCCTGCCGGAAGCACAACGCCGTCATATGGTGGCTTCTTGGAGTTTGTGCCATCAGCCGGATATCCGGGAATGATCTCCGGAACCTATATCGGAACGGTACATTTCAATATTGAGGTAAGGGATGTCGGATAATAGGCTGCCCTCGCCTCTATTGTGCATAAAGGCCAGCGTGCGGATCCTTTCCGGTCGCTGGTGTGCATCTGGGCCCGGTTTTGCCGGGCTCTTTTGCTTAGACGCTTCTGAGCCCTCTGGAGGGCCTTATTTTTCGGGGGTGTTATTATATTACCGACCTTGTTTTCGTGGCTCTACGGCCGTTTTACGAGGTCGTTTTTTTGATGCCCTCGGAAAAATTGGCCATCGAGGGCCCGGAGACATAAAAAGAGCAGCGCCATGGCCATTTTTGACGCCGCTCCATCTATGTGATCAACTGCGGCCCGACGGCCTGCGCTTTCCTTTGAGCCGCTGCTGTCATTTGTAAAAGTGTTTTTCTGCGTATTCCTTCGGTGGGATCCTGATCCGGAGGTGTTGGTGCTTGCTGAAGAATAGCTCGGAAATGTCCTGATCTGTTACTCGGTCGCCGGCGGCCAGCTGCTCGATGAAGGCAGCCAGCTCCTCGCCGGAGCAGTCCGGACTCATGAGCCGGGCCACTGTCTCCTCCGGTGCGATCGGTTCGCCTCTGAGAGCTGCACGCTTTAGCAGCTGCCTGAAGGCTGTCATATATTCAGGATCCGGCTGCTCTCCGCTGTCGGCCTGATATTTGCAGGTAAAGACTATATAAAAAACAACCAGTGGCCACTCCGTGAGCTCTATGGCCTCGAGGTGCGGTACCCGGAGCCGCTTCAGGATCCTGTTAAGGCTGCCGTTGCTTCTCGCTCTGATCATTTTTCTGATCCCTTCCTTTTGGTCAGGATGCTGCCACTATCCCGAGTCCTTGCCTCGTATGCTGCCTTCCTTTTCTCGTATGCTTCAGGATCGAACCTATGCTCTGAGAGAGTCAAGAGAACTGCGTCGGTCTGTTCCTTGATCTCCCGGGAGATCTCTGCGGCAGTCTCCAGCTTATAGATCCCCTTCAGCTTCTCCGGCAGCTCGGTGATCAGCTCGTCAATGAGTAGCAGCATATCAGTGGTCGCGGCCTCCACCAGCTCGCTCCGGATCATTTGACTCTCCAGCTCCTCGAGCTCCAGAGCTGCGAGTTTGGCCTTGGTTTCCTTCAGGCCGGCCTCTGCCTTCTGGGCCCTGAGCTGCGTCTCCTCGTCTTTGTTGGTCTCCCTCTCGTCTACTTTGGCTTGAAGGTATGCTATATAGCGCCGGATTGTTTGCAGCAGGTCGTATTTATTATACCGGCCCACTTTAACCGCGCTGAGTATGCCCGCCTGAGTGAGCTGCTGCACGCGCCTCTCGGTCAGTCCGAAAAGCTGAGCGATGGTTCCCACCGGGTAGAGCTGCGCGCCGGTCTTGGTCTCTTTGTTTTTCTCCATTTCTGCCTCTCCTCCTTCCATGCGAAACGAAATGCCCTGCTTCTCCCTTAGTAAAAAATTTTGAGGGGCCATTTCGCAAAATGGTGCAAATTTATAAAACTGAGGAGCTCCCGAGAACTCCCCGGAAAGTATTGCTTTTGCTGGGTTTTTCTACGCTCTGGCCATGCCCCGGATTTGCCCTGGCATCCCGCTCAAGCGAAACGAAACGCCCGGAAAAAAAATTTTCTCAGCTACGCGTTTTTTGGGCTCGCCAGCACCGCAGGCTTTTTCATGCGCTGGAAGAACCTACTCAACTTCTGCGAGGATGTCCTCTGCTCTCCGGATGGCCGCCACGCTTCACCACGGCCTCACCTTGCCCTTCTTTTGGCCTTGGTCGAGTGTTAGGTCGTCTCATGTTCCTCCCGCCGTTTAACGGCCATTCTGGAGCGTCTGGTGGCCCGTCCTTGGTCATAGGGCCCGGCGCTTGATCCGGATCCCGGTTCCACTCCTCGGCAGTGGTCTCGGCCCATAGCTTGGATGCGTACATGAAGCCCTCGATGAAGCCCTGCATATGACCGCCGGCCATGGCCTCGATCATGGTGGCCTCTGCCTCGGTCTCCATTCCTTCCCGGATCAGATCCTTCAGGCGATCGGATGCGTGGGCCCGGGCCTCGTCGTATATGGACTGGTTGGCTGCCTCGTGTTCCTCGCTCTCTATGTACTGGGTGTATATGTGGCTCGCTGTCTCCACTGCTTCCTCTCCTCCTTCTGCCGGGCCTTTGTGGGGGCTATGGTGGCCCCCGCTGCCAGCCTCTTGGTCTATGCGTCCGGGTTCATGATCCGGCTCTTATTTGTTGCTCATGCACTCGGCCCAGATCTTGCTCGCGTACTTGAAGCCCTCAAGGAAGCCCTGCTTGTTTGCGCCGATCATGGCCGCGCTTATAATCTCCTCATACTCGCAAGGATCTGTCCCTTCCGGGAGCGCCTCCTTCAGTGCTGCGGCCGCTTCCTCTCTCGCTCCGTCATAGATGGACTGATCCGCTGCTTCGTGCTCCTCACTCTGCATATACTGCTCATAAATCTGGATCAATGCTTTTGCCATGGTGTTGACCTCCCTTTATTTTCAGCCCGTGCGGGCCATTATTGACTCTGGTATGTACTCCGGCCAGCTGCGGCCGGTTTCGATGTTTATGAGCTGGGCCCGGGTGTGCTGCTGTGCTTTCCCGGGCTTTGCTCGTGTCTTTATTTGGATGCTTGCTTCAGGTTGTGCTCCAGCCTCTCCGCGATCAGTGTGTTGAGTCTCTCTTGGATGTTCGGAGCGACGTCCTCGTTGGTGATCATCTGCGGGATGCTGACCGTCTTGACCGAGTTAATCGGCAGCCGCTTTTCACCTGCACGCTGGAACGGGATGTCCGTGCCCTTGCCATTGTCTCCGAGGAATACATTGGAGCCGAGCACCTTGCGCTCGCCTTTCATGATGGCGGCCGTTATGAGCTTTCCCTGAGACTGTTCTCTGCTGGTGGGCCTCATTTGGAACGCGACCGGGGATAGTGGGCGTCCTTGGTACGGGAACAGAATTTTCCCTTCCTGTACCGTTGCTCTGCTCCTCGCTTCTTTGCCGGCCTCGGTCATGTATGAGGATTTGACTCCGTACACTTCCATGACGGCCTTCTTGACCTGAGTGGCAGCTCTCGAGTTCACGTCGCTCACGGTTCGCTTCACGGCCTTTACGCTGACCTCGTTGATCTTGTTGAGCTCATTCACGAGTTTTTTATACCTCTTGATGCCTTTGGCTATGGAGGTTGACTCGGCCGCCTTGATACATTTCTTCAGCTGGTAGTCCGGGGAGAGCTTGTTTATCTCGTCCCTGACCTTGCCCGTTACGTTCTCGAGCTGGTTCTTGGGGTTCAGGCTCTCGATTTTTCCGGAGATCTTTTTGTCCAGCTCCTTGAACTTCTCCAGAGCCTTATTTTCGATCATCAGCGACAATTTGGAGCCGCTTTTTAGTCCGAATGTTACCTCTACTCCGCTTTTCATGGTTCGCCTCCTTTCTGCCGGGCCTTGGCTTCTTATGCCTTGGCCTTCTGGCTGTTGTGGATCTTCAGGAGCTCGTCGATCTCAGGCGTCGACTCTTTGGGAAGGTGTCCGGTGTATGCGTCAACGATGTGCTGGGCCTCCGGAGTGATGTCCTTCGGAGCCGTCCCCTTATATAATTCGACAATGCGTCGCGCCTCCTGCTCCTCGTTTGTCAAATTTTCACTTTTTGGCTGCACGGATCCGGCCGCTCCTTTTATGGCCTTGTATGTGTTGACGATCAGGGCCACCTCGTCCTCAAGCGAAGGATCTGCGGGCCCCTCTGTGCTGCCGTGTGCTGTGGCTGCCTTTGCTGCTTTGTATGCTTCAGCGATAGCCCGGGCATCTGCCGCGATCTCGTGCTTTATGGCCTCGGTAGCGAAGCCCCTGATATAAGGATCTGCCATGTACTCCCTGAGCATGGCCGCTTCCTCTCCAGTGAGGCCCCCGGCCTGCTGCTTCTTAATCAGGCCGACGGCTGCGAACCGTCTGACCTGAAGATCGTTTTTTACTTCTCTGCCGTTAAGCATTGCGTTTCCCTCCTTTTACCTCTGTTGGCACTATTACAGTGTTTCATTCATCTGTGTTCTTCGTACTGCTGGAGCTGCTCCCATCAGGTTCCTGTATGCCGGAGTATTTTCCAGCCCTCTGAAATTACCGGTTCCCAGTCCTGCGACGAACCTCGCCTTTGCTATTTCATCAGATCCGCAGGTGTGTCCCTTGACGTCGATCGGGCCGGTGTGCTGCTC
>ENA-OWPA01001383-OWPA01001383.1-bioreactor-metagenome-genome-assembly--contig:-NODE-1383-length-16266-cov-2.759960_pt1 | contig 16266 bp, 12 predicted proteins | sample MGYA00238139_ERZ651803 | MGnify/ENA primary metagenome ERZ651803 (study PRJEB26909, sample SAMN07631231) | bioreactor metagenome | isolation source: Switchgrass digestor | place: USA: Dartmouth...
TGAAAAATTACAGAGCTGTCCTTAATCTGGATCATGGTGCCATGGTACCCCTTTATTTCATAGACCGCTATTATAAAGACTATAAATTGGTTCATATAACCTATGCTCCTTTCGGCGACATCGACTTGTACAAGTTCGGCATTATTGTCAGAAAGGCTGTTGATGAGATGAATGAAGATGCCGTTTTTATTGCCAGCGGTGATTTGTCCCATAGGTTAAAGGAAGACGGGCCTTATGAATACAGCCCCTTTGGTCCAAAATTTGATTCCCAGTTCCTTGACAGACTGGAAAAGGGTGATGTGACGGGAGTCCTCGACATTGACAGGGAAACGGTGATAAACGCAGGCGAATGCGGAAGACGCTCCGTGCTGATTTTGCTGGGAGCACTGGACGGCAAGAAATTCAACGGAACCCTTTTGAGTTATGAGGGTACCTTTGGAGTCGGGTACGGGGTGATGAAATTCAACGTTCTTTCCGACGATGTTTCCAGGATGGAGCAACTGGAAGCAAAAATGCGCGCTTCCCGTATGAAAAGAATGAATCAGAAAGACCCCTATGTGCGGCTTGCCAGGGAGAGCTTGACCAAATTCCTGACTGAGGGGGAGAAGCTTAATAATTTGCCCGATTACGTTACGGAAGAAATGAAAAACAACCGCAGGGGGGTATTCGTTTCCCTCAAGAAATTCGGAGAGCTGAGAGGCTGCATCGGCACCATCTATCCCACCACGGAAAGTATAGCGGAGGAAATCATACGTAATGCTCTGGAAGCGGGACTTAATGACCCCAGGTTCAGCGAAGTGAGAAAAGAGGAACTTCCCGATATTGATTTCTCCGTGGACGTGCTTACAGAACCGGAGCCAGCCACCAAAGAGGATTTGAATCCAAAAGAATATGGGGTTATTGTAAATTCCAAAGGCAAAACCGGGCTTCTGCTGCCTGACCTGGAGGGTGTGAACACGGTGGAGGATCAATTGTCCATAGCATTGAGAAAAGCAGGAATAAAGCCTCATGAAGATTACACCATAATGAGATTCAGGGTGATCCGGCACAAGGAAGAACAATAGACAAACGGTGGGATGTGCCGGAAAAATCATATGGAGTACATTGGTGTTACAGCAAGGTGTTGCAGGTAATCATCGGTCTGAATTCGGTAAAATGACCGGATGATAAGTACATCCATTATGGGATGAATTCATTTTTATCAAACTTGACGGCAGAATATATTTGGCCAGAAACCTTTTTTGTACTGCATCATGGTTAATACAATAGCTTTCAGAATAATTCAATCTTTAATTCGAGGGCTGGTATCATGAAAACCAAAGCGATGTTTTATGAAAAAATCAAGAATAAAGTACATTGTTATCTGTGTCCCCACAACTGTGTTATTGAAAACGGCCGTTTTGGAAAATGCAGGGTGCGAAAGCATGAAGACGGCGACCTGTTTACCTTAAACTATGGTGAAATTACATCAGCAGCCCTGGACCCGATTGAAAAAAAGCCGCTTCACTACTTTAAGCCTCATACCTACATCTTGTCGGTAGGCACTTTTGGCTGTAATTTTACCTGTGACTTTTGTCAGAATTACAGTATATCCCAGTTTGTTCCACAAAATGGACATTTCAAAGGCGAATTTCCGGAACAAAGGAATGCGGTAACCCATTGGGCTTTTGAAGATCACCCTGTAAGCAGCAATTACGTTCCCAAAGAGGATCTGGTCCGGACGGCCATGGTAACAAAGAATAACATTGGGATAGCTTTTACCTATAATGAACCAAGCATATGGTATGAATATGTATACGATTGCGCAAAGCTTCTGAAAGGAAAGGATCCGGAAGCATCGGTTGTGCTTGTAACCAACGGGTATATCAATGAAGAGCCCTTGAAGCTGCTTCTTCCTTACGTTGATGCGATGAATATAGATCTGAAAAGTTTTAACAATGCATTTTACAGAAATCTATGCGGAGGAACCCTTAAACCGGTCCTGAGAACCATCGAAGTTGCCGCAAAATCCTGCCATGTTGAAGTCACCACACTTCTGGTTACCGGCGAAAACGACAATGTTGAGGAAGTGGAAGAAATTGCCGAGTATCTGAGCACAATAAAAAGCGATATCCCGCTGCACCTTACCAGGTATTTCCCGAGATATCACCGTATGAATCCTCCCACTGACATTGATTTCATGAAAAGAGCAGGTGAAGTTGCCCGAAAGCATCTCAGTAGGGTAGTATTGGGTAATATTTAAGATACCCTGCCATGCTCTTTATCTTTTATTCAACTGCTTTTTTGTCCGTAAGCTCTGTCAGGGATGCTGCCAGGCCTGCAAGGCCCTGAATTTCAGATGGAATTATTATCTTGGTTGACTTTCCGTCGGCAACTTTCTGCAGGGCATCCAGGCTCTTCAAAGCAATGACGGCTTTGTTCGGATTTGCCTCATTAAGCATTTTTAGGCCCTGAGCCGTAGCTTCCTGTATTCTGAGGATTGCTTCAGCCTGGCCTTCCGCTTCTCTGATGGCAGCTTCCTTTTTGGCTTCAGCCCTGAGAATAGTGGCCTGCTTTTCAGCCTCTGCCTCCAGTATGGCTGCCTGCTTTTTACCCTCAGCGATGAGTATGGCAGATTTCTTTTCGCCCTCTGCACGCAGTATGGCTTCTCTTCTTTCCCTTTCCGCTTTCATCTGCTTTTCCATTGCATCCTGTATCTCTTTCGGCGGAATGATGTTTTTCAGTTCAACACGATTAATCTTTATGCCCCACATATCTGTAGCTTCGTCCAGTATCGCTCTCATCCTTGTATTGATCGTATCCCTGGAAGTCAGGGTTTCATCCAGTTCCAAATCCCCTATTATGTTCCTCAGAGTGGTGGCTGTGAGGTTTTCTATGGCAGAGATCGGATTGTTGACACCATAAGTATACAGTTTCGGGTCCGTTATCTGAAAGTAAATAACCGTATCAATCTGCATGGTCACATTGTCCTTGGTTATAACCGGCTGAGGCGGAAAATCCCAAATCTGCTCTTTCAGCAATACTACTTTTGCTACTTTATCAATCAACGGCACTTTAACATGAAGTCCTACATCCCATGTAGTGAGATAAGCTCCCAGCCTTTCGATGACATAAGCGTGGGCCTGGGGTACCACTCTTATGTTCGCAATTGCAAGAATAATCGCAATTACCGCTAAAACAGATAAGAATATTATCATGACCTACTCCCCTTTGTATTTTCTTCGGATCTGCCAACCACCAGCTTAACGCCGGTTATGCCTTTTATTTCCACCGTTTCACCGGCATCAATATCCTGATTGTCAACGGATCTTGCCGACCATATCTGTCCAAAAACCTTTACCTGCCCCTTTCCGTTAATGACATCTATCTTTTCGGTTACCAGTCCTTTTTCTCCTATGAGCCTGTCTGCATTGGTTCTTGTGGTCCCAATCTTTCCGCATTTTTTTACTATGGGCCTGGTGAAATATAGCAGAACCATTGATGAAACAAGAAAGACAAGAACCTGTACCGGCAAAGGCAGATTGATCAATGAAGCAACCATGGCAATCAGGGCTCCTATGGCAAACCATATGGTCGTTATTCCCAGTGTAGCGGCTTCGATTATGCCCAGCACAATTGCAATGGCAAGCCATATATAAGTGATTGGAAAATTCAAAAAAACCACCCCTCAGCCGAAGAATTTGTCATCAACTTCATTATACAGATATATGCCTGTTAATGCAAAATATATTATTTGTATAAAAATTATTAGTACTATGCATTGAAAAGTAAATAACTGTATTACCAATAAAATGGTAAAACAAAAGCATAAGGCGACGTTTACAGGTATGAGGGCAAAATCAATGACCTGGAAAATACCGTATGGCCTATATCCTTAAAGCTAATAATCTGAGAAATGCCATAGGGTATTTCCGGAAACAGCACTTAGTTTCTATTGCCAGGTTTAAGATACTTGTGCGTTAAAGGGACTAACTGTCGATACTGTTATTGCTGAATTGGGGTTAACTGCATAAACATTTACAATTCACCGCACAACATAATAAATAAGTTTGAAATTATTAAAATAAAAGAGTTTGCTCGCAAGTTTTTTCATATTCTGTCGCACATACAGTCCGACCAAACTTACGTGTATACAGCAAACGGGCAGTCAAAAGACGGATCGCTTCCATCCTTGACTGCCCGTTTTCCGAGGTTTTATATCGTTTTGGGCGGATATCTCTTATAACACTTTTATCTTTTAGTTCATTGGATATCAAAATCTATTTAGCAAACAGTAAAGTACCTGCACCATCTGGGCACGGGTGGTGGTTTCATTGGGGAAGAGCTTTCCAATACTGCCGCTTATATAAACTTATATAGTGTTGATACTACAGTTACAGTGTTTCCGGAAGAAATAACTTCGTTATTAACATCCGGGGCTTTGCTATCATCCTTGGAGGTATTGCTGTCCGGGCTTCCGCCAGATGTGGAGCACGGCTTACAACCTGGCGTCTGCCTTGTTAACGGCTTGTACAATGTTCATTTATCACTATGATGGCACAGTAACAGATCGTTATGTACAATGCTTGCAGAAATGCTTAAATTCCCAGCATCTCATAGGTCAGGTCCCTGATCCTTGGATGGATGACATCATAGGCATATCCGCATCCAAGGACATGCTGAACATAGAAAATTGCCAGCCGGTTATCCACGTCAATAAGTGCATAAGCTCCTGCAGCTCCGTCCCATCCGAACTCACCCAGGGGACTTCTGGCACCCGATTTCTCTTTTTCCACCAGGGTGCGCACACCCAGGCCATAGCTATATCCGACTTTCCCCAGCAAATCAAATTCTCTTTTTGAAACTTCGTGCAACTGATCCGTCCGCATCTGATCTATGGACTCGGGAGAAAGAAGCCTGTAACCGTCAGCACTGGTTCCATAATTGCACATGGCATCCAAAAACAAGATATAGTCATCGGCAGTTGAAATCAAACCCGCACCGCCGCTTTCAAATTTCTCCGACAACGTGAAATTGTTCCTTTTTGAAACAGGGACAGATGTCCGGGAATCCGGCCTGTACTCAAACTGATCGGCAAGGTTTGCCTCCCTCTCGGGGGTCAGTTTAAAGCCGGTATTTTTCATGTTCAGCGGTTTAAAAATGTGTTCATCAAGGTATTCACCAAACTGCTTGCCTGAAACAACCTCGATGACGGCTCCCAAGACATCGTGGCTCAAGCTGTACTGATAGTGCGTTCCCGGTTCAAAATCCAAAGGCTCCTCCGCCAGAGCTTTTATGACTTGGCGGGTGGTCGCCTTTCCGTCAGTATCTTTTAAAACCTTTTTAATTGACGGGGCTTCCAGATTATAATTCAACCCGCTTTGCATTGAAAGCAGATGCCTTATGGTCATGGTGTTTTTAGCCTTTTCCACGCCGGAATCTTTTTTTACTTTCAGATCCTTATATTCCGGCAGATACTTGTAAACCGGATCGTCAAGGCGGATGCTTCCTTTCTCCACCAGCTGCATGATTGCAGTACAGGTGATGACCTTTGAGGCCGAATATAGCCAGTATGTATTTTCATTTGTTACCGGCCTTGACTTGTTTGCATCGGCAAAACCCGCACTATGGCGGAATACCGGTTTGTGGTCCTTATACACCACACAGTCACATCCGGGAATGCCGACTTTATCAAGGGAATCCAAATAATCTGCCAATATTGACTGATTCATGTCAATTTCCTCCTTTTTCCCAACTTCAGGAATGCGCATACAGAGAAGTACAATCAGCACCATAAACAAATTGAATGTCAACCGGCATTCAATTTGAATCATCAATCAAATTGTACACCAATCAACATTCAATTGAAACACCTGTATATAAAATATATCCGGAATTGCTTTACCCTAGTCTTCAAAAATGGAAAGCAGATAGCCGTATCCTCTTTCCTCCATCTTGTCTCTGGGTATGAATTCCAGGGCTGCGCTGTTTATGCAATATCTCAAGCCGCCTTTGTCAGCAGGCCCGTCATCAAAAACATGACCCAAATGGGCATCACCCGTACGGCTTCTTACCTCAATCCTGTTCATTCCATAGGAATAATCCGGTGTCTTCTTGATTAAATATTCCTTTATAGGTTTTGAAAAGCTTGGCCATCCGCATCCGGAATCAAATTTGTCACGGGAACTGAAAAGCGGCTCCCCTGTGGTGATGTCCACGTATATGCCTTCTTCAAAATTGTTGTAGTACTCATTCTTAAAAGGCGGTTCTGTGGCAGCGTTCTGAGTTACATTATACTGAAGCTCACTGAGCTTTTTTTTGAGGACATCTTTTGGAAGAGGCTCATATTTTGCCTTCACTTCCCTTGCCTGCCTGGCCTTTTCAAATTTATCAGGGCTTATGTGGCAATAACCGCCTGGATTCTTGTCCAGGTATTTCTGATGATATTCCTCGGCAGGATAGTAATTCTCCAGAGGCTGGACCTGTATGACTATTCTCTTTTCATACCTTTCTTGCAGCCTATTAATTGATTTTTTAATGACTTCCCTGTCCTTTTCGTCAACATAGTAAATTCCGGTACGATATTGAGAGCCCCAGTCTCCCCCCTGATGGTTTATGGATGTCGGGTCAATGGAATCGTAAAAGAGGTCCAGTAAAAACTCAAGGCTGACCTTTTCAGGATCATACAGCACCTTTACCGTTTCCGCATGTCCGGTGTTTCCGTGGCAGACATCCTCATACGTAGGATTTTCCGTGTTGCCATTGGCATATCCGACTTCGGTTTCCAGGACTCCGTATATCTGGGACAGGTACTTTTCGGCCCCCCAAAAGCACCCTCCTGCAAGGTATATTTCCTTTACTTTTTCATTATTCAAAGCTTTCACCCTTTCAAATTGCCAAATAGGTTCCCAAAGCAACTGCTGCTCCGGGCAAAATCTATTTTTTGCTGTCCATAACCTTAATATACCCGTATGGATCTGTGAAAATTGCTATTCAGTTATTACTTTCTCTTTTTTATCGAATTGAAACTCATTTATAACGTGCCCATGGCCTAGGAATAATATTTACCCATGTATAAATGCATATTTGGAACTGGGAATGAATTCAGCTAATAATATATGCCCTTTAGCAATAATCCCCTCAATTGGCTGAATTCAAGCCAATAATTGCATTGCTTTGCGATAGCACCACCGGCAAAATGAGAGAATCAAAAGCGATTTTGCATGGTCGTGCGCTTACATGTAGGCTGCTTCCATCAATTTGGGAATCACTTGCTTTTTGCGGGAAAACATATCTTTCTTGAAAATGCTTTTCTGGCCTTTCTCCATGCCAAAGGCAGTTTCTGCAAGCCATCTTGACTCTCCTGCCACGATAAGTTCCGTGCCCCCTTTTACCAGGCTTGTGAGCATGATTATGGAAAGATCCAGATTATTGTCTCTGCAGAAAGACTCCAGTTCTTCCTTGACCTTGTCAAGCACTTCGTAAAATGCTTCAATATCGCCGACGTTGACCTGGGATACCGAAACTTTATAATCCCCTATTGCAAACTTTTTCATGTCCCTGGTTATTATCATTCTGGGAGGAGTGCCCGCTAAGTTTTCACCCTTTGCTATCATTTTCAGCCCATATTCCTGCATATTGACTCCTGCAATTTCAGCCAGGTGCTCAGCCAATCTCCTGTCAACCGGTGTGCAGGTCGGGGATTTGAAAATCAGCGTATCAGACAATATACCGCTTAACATGAGCCCGGCCATATCCTTTGGAATCTCAACATTATTCTCCAAATAAATCTTGCATATTATGGTATTGGTGCTGCCCACCGGTTCAGCCCGATAGTAAAGCGGACCCATGGTCTGAAAATCCGATATTCTGTGATGATCAATAACTTCCAGTATCCTGTTGGTCTCAATGCCGTCTATTGTCTGCCCCCTTTCATTATGATCAACCAGTATGACTTCCTTGGGGCGGATATCCATCAAATTGCTTCTGGAGATCATCCCCTCTATATTTCCATGCTCATTGACCACCGGAAACCTCCTGTACCGTGAAGACAGCATATTCTTCTTTACATCTTCAACATCCTCGGATAGTGCGAAATATTCCAGGTTTTCCTTTTTTATCAGTCCGGAAATGGGCAAGGCGAGATTGACCGCCTGAAGCAGTTCGTATATGTTTTTTGGAGAAGTGAAGATGACGCTTTCATAATCGGGCATGGTTTTAAGGCTGGAGCAGTCTTCCACATCCGCTACAATTATGTACCTGGGTTCGAGAGAAAATACAAAGCCGGCATCATACTCATGTTTATTGCAAATTATGAGTCCGTTTTTGGAGATGCGCTTATAATAGGTCAAATCACTGAAAATATAAATATTGCCTTTAAACACTTCCTCTTTCAATTGACCCTGAAAGACTGTAAGCTGCAGCACTTCCAACAGATTTTTAACGGGAATCTCTATCTCCTGCATGTAATTCCTCTGGCGGGACGAAATCAGCGCGGGCACCAAATCCGTAATGGATATTACCCCCATCAGCCGTTCATTCTCATCAGCCACAGGCAGCGTCTTGCCCGTGGTTTTAACTATCTTTTTAACTACATCTTCAATCGAATCCATCTCATGGACAGGTGTTATCTTTTCCAGAGCCATATCGCTCACTTTGGGTTTAAGGCTTTCCAGCTTCATTGGTTTTTCCACGCCAAAATAGTCCAGTACAAAAAAAGTTTCGTTGTTTATGTCTCCAAGGACGGCAGGGACATACTCAATATCGGGATCAATACGGTTTTTGAGATGGGCATATGTTATAGCCGCGCAGGTTGAATCAGTATCAGGATTTTTGTGTCCGAATATATAGACAGTCTTTTTGCTGTTACCCAATGTCCTCACCCTTTCGAAAAAAATAAGGGCTCCTTGCCCAAAAATATCTTTTTGTCATATTTTAATTCTAATTAATATATCATTTTCAGGCAAGCAGATATTCAGATGGCTTTCATTTTTCCTTTCAGATTGCCCATACACTCATTTTTAACGTATTTTATTATTACCTTTCATAGGATGCGTATACTTCCAATAAAACCGGTGAGGTTGCATTTTATCCCGGCATGGAAAGGGAGTATTTCTCCAACCAATAGTTAACCTGGATCATGTATGCCATAAGCTGCGGAGCTGCCATAAGCTGACCAAACCACGGCTTGCCGTATTCGGCGGGAGCATTCATGAAAGCAAGCGCTTTTTTCTTGTCGGTAAACGCCATAATGGGTGAACTGGGATTGTTTATAATATCAGAAAGCATTTGGGCAAGCACTTTTTCATAATTGGGATTATAGGTTTTGGGGTAAGGACTTTTCTTGCGGAACAAAAGCCCGTCAGGCAGCAGGTCCCTGCATGCTTCTCTCAAAAGCGCCTTTTCAACACCGTCTCTATATTTCATGTCCCACGGCACATTAAATACATATTCAATAATCCTATGGTCGGCAAAAGGCACCCTTGCCTCCAGACCGGAATACATGCTAGCCCTGTCCATCCTGTCCAGCAAAGTCTGCATAAACCACTTTATGTTGAGGTAAGCTATTTCCCTGCGCCTTTTCTCAACAGGGTTTTCACCCTCCAGATAAGGGACTTCCTTAAGGGAATCGGCATATCTGGCATAAACATAATCTTCCAGGTCAAGCTCCCTGATAAAATCATCAGATAGCAGCAGGGTTCTTGCCTTTATATCCCTTGACCATGGAAATCCGTTTACCCACACCAGCTCATCCCTGTAAAACCAGGGATATCCGCCAAAAATCTCGTCGGCACATTCTCCCGTTAAGGCAACCTTATTGTGCTTTTTGACCAGTGAGCAGAAATATAAGAGCGAGGCATCAATATCCGCCATGCCCGGCAAATCCTGCGTCCACGGCAGTATAAAGCAAGCCGGCTAAAAGCCTTTCATCACACTCAAGATAAGTATGGTTAACGTTGTACTTCCTAATCATTATATCGACAAAGGGCCTGTCTCGCTCGGGCTGAAAGGCATTTGACCTGAAATATATGCTGTTGTCCTTGAAATCAAAGGAAAAGGTATTCAATTTTACTCCTTTTTCAGTCAAATAGTCGGAAGCCACGGCAGTTACAATGCTTGAATCAATTCCTCCCGACAAAAAGCTGCAGACCGGAACGTCGGAAACCATTTGCCTTCTGACGGCATCCCGAACCAGGAATGACACCTTTTCCACGGTTTGCCGATAGTCGTCCGTATGAACGCGGCTCTCCAGCCCCCAGTATTGTACGGTAGTAAAGCCTGCTCTTGAAAAAACCGCATATTGACCGGGCTTAACCTCACTTATACCCTTGAAAACGCCGTTTCCTGATGTCCGCGCCGGACCTATTCCGAAAATCTCCCTGTAGCTCTCCATATCAATTTCAGGCTTTATTTCAGGGTGACAAAAGAGGGCCTTGATTTCGGAGCCGAAAACAATGGTATTGTTTTTCAGTGCGTAAAACAAAGGTTTTACACCGACCCGGTCGCGATATAACACCAGTCTTTCAAGGGCAGCGTCCCATATTGCGAAAGCATAAATGCCGTTCAGCTTATCCACAAAATCGATTCCATAGTGAATATAGGCGTAGAGGATAACCTCCGTGTCAGTTGTTGTTTGAAATATGTATCCGGCTTCTTTCAATTCCGGAACCAGATCATCGGTATTATAGATCTCACCGTTATAGACAATCACATATTCAGCACCATCTATGTTTCTAATGATGGGCTGTGCTCCATAGGATAGATCCCTTATGGACAGGCGGGTATGGGAAAATCCCACGTGCTTTCTTAAATACTCCCCTACATTGTCACTGCCGCGATGCGCTATGGATTTTCTCATGTTTATCAGTATATCATTCCAATAACCTTCGTTTTGAGTATAATCAATGCTGTAATTGCAAAATCCTGCTATTCCACACATACAAATACCCCATTGCGATATTAAATAAAAGGCGCCACCGGATAAATGCACCGGGCATTATCCGCAGAACGCCTTTGTTCTCATTATATAATATGCATACATGGGAAAATGTTGCAGGATAAACTACAGTTATTTCTATAAGCCAGACACCATTGTTATAATTTGTAGCACGACTCGTTGTGCCGGCTTTTGCAAGGCATGAGTCCTGAGTCAAAAAGGCACAATCGACAGCAAGTGTTGGATCATTTACAAGTGAAACTTGCTTCAACCGGTTATCCCTTGATGTTAATCTTTATCCTGGCAAGCAAGGAACGCATTCTACAGTTAATATTCATAGGTTCTTAGAATCTCCTCCGCCACTTTCCTTCGCGTCATCCTCATATCCATCGCCTGCTTTTCAATGTATCTGTGGGCTTCCGGTTCCGTCATGGAAAGATTCGAAATTAAAATACACTTCGCTCTGTCAACAATCCGTATATCCTCAATTTTCTGAAGGAGCTTTTCATTTTCTTTTTGTATCGCCTTAATTCTTCTATGGGTCGCCTGTGCCATCTTTAAGGCGTTCCAAAGCAAAGCCTTGCTGATAGGCTTTGATATGGTGATGACACCGTACTCTTCAACCCTGTCGGATATTTCATCAAACAACTCGGCTTTAACCAATAAAATCACTTCACTGGCTTCCTTTTCCGCAATATTCCGGGCAAGGCTTTCACCAAACTCGTCGGGCAAAGGGGCATTGACTATGCACAAATCAAAGTCCTTTTCTACCAATATCCTCCTTGCCTCACCGGCGTTGGAAACGGTGGTGATATTTGAAACAGATGCCTCTTTCAGAATATCAGTCAGATAAGCAATGCTTTTTTCCGTATACGATACAATCAGTGCACTGTCCATATCATCCCACCTTTACTGGAATCTACGGTAAAACCGTCAAATCACCTTAAAATAATTGATCAAAAAATGTTCATACTTGTCAGCAGCCTGTTTGAATGCCTGTACCTCTGAAGTTTTCAGCTGAATAAATCTGGAAACAACCTCTTCGCATATTACGCTTTTGATAAAATCAGACTTCTCAGCAAGAATCAGGGCGTCTTCCAAGCTTTCAGGCAGACGTACCAGCATGTCGGTTATGCTTTTGTCAGCGTTATAAAGATCCACATTTAAGCTCTCAGGCAGGGATAAATTTTTATCTACACCGTAAAATCCCGCACTGATTACAAGGGCAAAAGCAAGATACGGGTTGGTCGCAGGATCGGGAGAGCGCAATTCCATACGCATCCTTTCATCCTGGGCTGCCGGAATGCGTACAAGCTGAGAACGGTTGCCGTGAGACCAGGAAACATACTTCGGTGCTTCAAGATTTCCAAGACGTTCGTAAGAATTCGGCAGGGGATTCAGGAACGCAGTTATCTCAGGGGTTTTTTCAAGCACACCTGCAATAAAGCTTTCCGCAACTTTTGAATGCTCGTTTCCATTTAATTTAAATACATTATAGCCATTTTTTGCAAGGGAAAGATTAATGTGCAGTCCGCTTCCGCTTTTATCAGGCAATGGTTTTGGGGAAAAGGAAGCAAACAAGCCGTTTCTTGCGGCAATACTCTTTACCACCTGTTTGAAAGTGACAAGATTATCAGCGCTGCTCAGTGCGTCAGAAAACTTAAAATCAATCTCATTCTGTCCCGGTCCCTGCTCATGATGAGATGTCTCAGGCTTGATTCCCATTTCCTCAAGGCAAAGACAGATTTCACGCCGGACGTTTTCACCCTTGTCAAGGGGTGAAACATCCAGATAGCCGCCGTTATCAAAGGGAATTGTGGTAGGTTCTCCGTTCTCATCAGTCTTGAAAAGATAAAACTCGCATTCAGCTCCCACCATGCATGAATATCCCCTATTATCAATACTGTTCAGCACCGACTTCAGTATTCCCCTGGTATCACCCCAAAATCTGCTGCCGTCAGGGTTTCTTATATCACAGTAGAATCTGATAACTCTCCCCTGCTGCGGACGCCATGGCAAGACCGATAATGTGGTCGGATCAGGAACCAGAAGCAGGTCCGATTTTGTTATATCAGTAAAACCCCTTATCGCATGGGCATCAAAAGGAATACCGTTTTCAAAGGCTGTTGGCAGTTGATCAGGCATAATGGAAATATTCTTCTGCCTGCCCAGCAAATCACAAAACGCAAGGCGAATGAATTTCACATCATTTTCCTTTACAAATTCCAAAACCTCTCCCACGGTTGCGGTCATTTTCCATCCCTCCAATCGTTTCTCCTGCTTTAATTATATCAGCAATATGGAATCTGCGCATACTGTCAGTTTTCAGTGTAAAGCTGCTTGTATGGGTTTTTTGCATTGGGTGTCAGATGGTAAAAGGTTTTTCCCAATATCTCATCCATATCAACACCGAAAACTTTTGAATACTCCACCAGGATATCCTTTATTCTGCTTATATCCGACTCGTCTGCCATGTTCATGCTAACCTGCTTTGGAAGGCTTTTGGGAGCCTTGCTGCTTCTTATGAATATTTCACCGCCGTGCATGCCTGTTCCTGTAAACTCCCCTACGGGGATGCCATCAGTGTTCAGACCCAGTACAATAATAAGCCCACCTGCAATGTATTCTCCCAAAAAGCTTCCTGTACTTCCTCCTACTACGATGACGGGCTTTTTGTCCTTATACTCTTTCATGTGGATGCCTGTTCTGTAGCCGGTATCGCCCTTTACAAAAATTTTTCCGCCCCGCATGGCATAGCCCAGAGCATCTCCGGCATTACCGTGGATGATTATTTTCCCGTCATTCATGGTATCCCCGACAGTATCCTGGGCATTCCCGTTTACAATTATATCAGCACCGTCCAGATATGCGCCCAGGGCATTGCCCGGTGTGCCGTTTATAATGATGGTTTTGGAAGAAGCGCCGCTGCCGATGAATCGTTCGCCAAAACAATCATTTATAACAACATCTTCCCTTGTGTTGCGGACTGTATCATTCAATACCCGGAAGCCTAATTCACGAGCTCTAAGATTCATTACGAACACCTCCCAGTTTTTCAGCCCTGAATTCCTTACTGAAAGCCATTAAACCGGGTTTTTTACAGATAAGTTCAAAATTCAGTGTGTCAAGCGGTGTTCTCTCTCTTATGAGAGAAGTATATATGCCTGCTTTTTCCACATTCCCTATCAGTATATACCCGTTTAATTTATTATCCGAATAAAACAGCTTTTTATAATTCACGCCGTCGTTTTCATAGTATACATCCCCTGTATAGGTTCCTGCAGTTATAATGTGCTTTCCGAACAAACCTATGGCATTCATTGGGATGGCCTTGTCAAACACATAATCCACTCCCGACATGTTCATTCCGGCGCATTCCCCCTGCATGTAAGCATTGGGAAGCAGTGCCATCACCTTTGCTTCCCCCGATGAAACATCCATACTTTCACAGCAGTCGCCTGCAGCATAAATATCAGGAATGGAAGTCCTGCATCTTTCATCGATGAGAATGCCCCTGTTTGTCTTTCCGCCGGCATCTTTCAGTAATGAAATGTTCGGTCGCACACCGACTGCCAGTACAAGCACATCAAACGGAATTCTCGTATTGTCGCCCAGCAGGGCAGAGTTCTCTTCAAATTCTATTATATTTTGCTTCAGGCAGAACTTAATACCGTTATCTTCCAAATGCCTTTTCACCATTTCAGAGCCTTCATCATCCAGAATGCTGGAAAGTACCTTGGGAGATAGGTCCACGCATGTTATTCCCACCTTTTTTCTGCTGATCCCCTCGGCACATTTTAAACCTATAAGACCTGCTCCTACAATCAGCACTTTGGAATTCTCTTTCAGTGCAACCTCCAATGCCCTGGCATCATCCAGCCTGGTAAAGGTGAATTTGTTCCTCACCTTTTCCAGCCCTTTTATCGGAGGTATAAAAGGAGATGAGCCGGTGGCAATCAGAAGCTTGTCATAACTTTCACAATCTCCGTCCTCAAAAATGACCTGTTTCTTACTGACATCTATTTTGATTGCGGTCTTGTTCAGTTTCAGTTCACATCCGTTATCAGTGTAAAAACTATCATCCCGGTATTTCATCTTTTTTTCGCTGGTCTTGCCCATCAGCAGGTAAGAGATCAGGGGTCTTGAATATACATGGTACCTTTCATTGCTTGTTATTACAATTCCGCTTTCTTTATCATTTCTGCGAATGGCTTCCACCGCACCGACAGCAGCCGCTGAATTGCCTATAATTACATACTTCATGCTATTCACCCCTCTCCTCAAATACGATCGCCCCGTTGGGACAACCCTTGACACACTGTGGCGAGCCTATGTGTGTATTTATGCAAAGTTCGCACTTCAGCACAGCCCCGTTCTCAGATGGTGAAACTGCACCATAAGGGCAGGACAATATGCAGGTATAGCAGCCGATGCACTTATCTTTATTGATTGTGACAACCCCGTTGGCTTTTGTCAGTGCACCGGTTATGCAACCTTTTACGCAAAGTGGCTCACTGCAATGGCGGCACGAGACTGCGAAGCTTATTCCGTCCATTTCCTCAATCTTTATCCGGGGACTTATTTTTATCCCCTTTAATGCCCTCGCCATATCCTTTTCATTGCTTGAGGCAAAAGCACAATAATATTCACACAAGTGACAAGCCAGGCACCATTTCTCATTAACATAAACCCGTTTCAATTCATAATCACCACCAAAGTCATTTATTGATTTATCCGGCCAGGCGGAGTTCATACTCCATCCGACACCCTGAACGAATCAAATTGATTCTCCTGCATGCTTAATACCTAATATTTCAAGCTCCTTTTCGTTCAAGCCCACGCCGCGGAGCATCAACCGATTGCCTTTCAGGCTTTCGATGGAGTTGATACCCATGCCTCCCATCATTTCCTTGATCTCATGCTGCCATGCGGTCAGGAGATTAACAAGCCTTTTATACCCTATATTGGGATTTAAGCGCTTTACCAGATCCTCTCTTTGGGTGGCAATACCCCAGTTGCATTTGCCGATATGACAGCTACGGCACAAATGGCAACCTAAAGCAATCAGTGCAGCAGTCCCTATATAAACACAGTCCGCTCCCAGGGCGACCGCCTTTACGACATCGGCACTGGAACGTATGCTTCCTCCTACGACGATGGATACATTTTCACGGATTCCTTCGTCCCTCAGCCGTTTATCAACACTGGCCAGCGCCAGTTCTATGGGAATTCCCACATGGTCCCGTATGCGTGTGGGAGCAGCCCCGGTACCGCCCCGGAAACCGTCAATGGCGATAATGTCTGCACCGCTGCGCGCGATGCCGCTGGCAATTGCAGCGACATTGTGGACA
>ENA-OWPA01001384-OWPA01001384.1-bioreactor-metagenome-genome-assembly--contig:-NODE-1384-length-16259-cov-3.341676_pt1 | contig 16259 bp, 16 predicted proteins | sample MGYA00238139_ERZ651803 | MGnify/ENA primary metagenome ERZ651803 (study PRJEB26909, sample SAMN07631231) | bioreactor metagenome | isolation source: Switchgrass digestor | place: USA: Dartmouth...
GTATTCTATAAGATAAAATCCAGTAAATACTCCTATGGGAGTAGCAATTATCAATGTAAGGAATATCAGCATTATAGTTGTTATCATAGCAGGAAATAAAGACACATTATCTGTAGTATATTCCAATTGGAATAATGATGGATTTAAACTTGAAATACCTTTTATTAAAATGTGTGAAACTATAGAGAAGAGAATTCCAAATGTAATAAATGCTGACAATTTTACCGTGAGTCTTAGAAATCTGCTCAATTATTAGTCCTCCTTTTAACTATTAAAAATATTCCATTGATAGCTAATATGAATAGAAAAAGCACAGCAGCAGTTGCAATTAAAGCTTCCCTGTGTTTATCAGCAGCATAGGCCATTTCAATTACAATATTAGTTGTTAAGGTTCTAACTCCTTTTGTAAGTCCAGCTGGGATCCGAGCTTGATTACCTGCTACTAATATTACTGCCATAGTTTCTCCTATAGCACGCCCTATAGCCAAGATGATGCTGGAAAGTATACCTGATTTTGCTGCAGGGAGAACTACAGAAAAAACAGACCTTTCATGGGTAGCTCCTAGGGCTATGCTTCCTTCGTAATAGCTTTTAGGAACAGCTCTTATGGCAGCTTCCGAGATGCTTATAACTGTAGGCAGTATCATTATTCCAAGAAGTATGGAAGCAGTTATTATGTTCATGCCCGTTCCACCAAATATGTCTCTAATAAAAGGAACTATAACAACAAGGGCAAAGAAACCGTATACTATTGAAGGAATTCCTGCCATTAGATTTATTCCTGATTTCAAGAACTTGTATAATTTTTTACTGGAAAATTCAGCTAAATATATGGCAGTTAATAAACCTATGGGTACTCCAATAACCATTGACCCGAAAGTTACACATAGAGAACCAAGTATCATTGGTAATATTCCAAAGGCTTGAGGGTTGTTGCTAGGTTTCCATACTGTTCCTAAAAGAAAATTTTTAAAGCCATATTCCTGAATAAAAGGAATGCTTCCAGCAAATATGAATATACATATGAGCAATATGGCTACGATGGAGACTATTGCACATACTAAGAATATGCCTTTCATGAAGTCTTCCATGAATTTGTATTTCATGTTTTCACCACCATTATTACTTAATTATCTATTAATCCATTCCATTCAGTTATTTTACCAGTATAAATAGACTTGATTTGTTCCAGCGTCAGATCTTCTATAGGGTTCTTTTTATTTACAATTACTGCAATGCCATCCATTGCAATAATTTGTTTTGTAAGCTCTGATAGTTCTGATTCTTTAAGTTCTCTAGAAACCATACCTATATGAGCAGTGCCTTCTATTGCAGCTTGTATGCCTGCTGATGAACCTGTAGATTGGATTTCTATTGAAACCTTCGGATGAATTTCTTTATAAGCTTGAGCTAATTCTTCCATTACTGGGGTTACAGATGTAGAGCCTGCAATTATTAAAGTTCCTTCCATATTATTTACCTTTTCATAATGTTGTAAATCTGTGCCAACTTGTACATAGCCTTTATCTGCAATTATCTTCTGACCTTCTACACTTAATATGAAACTTACAAAATCTTGAGCAAGTGTACCAAGTTCTCCTTTATATACTATATTAAAGGGTCTTGCAATTTTATATAAGCCTTTTTGAACATTTTCGGCTGTAGCTTCTACTCCTTCAACTTTTATAGCCTTTATAGTATCATTAAGAGAACCTAGGGATATATACCCTATACTATATTCATCATTTAATACTGAAGTCATAACTGCATCAGTGCTGTTTTGTACAATTGCTTCAATATAGGTATTATCATTTATTTCACCATTTGAACCTTCTTCAAGTATGCCTACTATTTCTGTAAAAGCTCCTCTTGTGCCTGACCCGTCTTCTCTTGTTATTACATTTATGGTTCTACCAGTATTAAATTCTTCTGTATTATTTGAACAACCTGCTAATATGCTCATGATAATTATTGTTGTTATAATGAAGTTAAATAGTTTTTTCATATTGATAACCCACCTTTCTTTTCAATCTTCAATATAAGTCTAACTGAGCCATGTAAAATCTATCGTATGGGTAATGTAAAATCTATGTAAAATTTTTTTAGAAATTATTTTGTTGCACAATTAAAATAATAATGGTATAATTCAATAGATAAATCCTTGTTCTATTTTAGAGAATAGAACCGTTAGTCCAAAAGGAGGTGAAAAACGTGAGAAAATACGAAGCTATGTTAATATTAGTACCTAACTTAGAAGAGGAAAATAGAAATCAATTGTTGGATAGGTTTAAAGGGATCATTGAGAAAGATGGTACTATCACAAATATTGATGAGTGGGGAACTAGAAAGCTAGCTTATGAAATTGAAAACTACAAAGAAGGTTACTATGTTGTTATGAACTTTGAAGCTAACCCAGATGTAGTAAAAGAGCTAGACAGAGTGTGCAGAATCTCCGACAGCGTAGTAAGACACATGATCATCAAGGAAGATGAATAGTGTAGTTATTTAAGGTGGTGTTTTATTTGAACATTGTGATGTTAATTGGTAGGCTCACAAGAGATCCCGAGTTGAGGTATATCCCAAGTACAGGTACTCCAGTAGCCACATTTAGTCTAGCAGTAGATAGAGAGCTTTCTAAGGATAAAAGACAAGAAGCAGAATCTAAAGGACAGCCAACAGCTGATTTCATAAATATTGTTGTCTGGGGTAAGCAAGCAGAAAACTGTGCAAATTATTTGCAAAAAGGAAGGCTTGCAGCAGTTTCTGGAAGACTTCAATCCAGATCCTATGAAGGTAGAGATGGAATTAAAAGATATGTAACCGAAGTAGTAGCAACACGAGTTGAATTTTTAGAATGGGGAAATAACAATTCCGTTTTCGGACCTGACTTAGGCAGTGAAGATATAGATTTTCCAGGAATAGATGGATTTGAACCTGTAGACGACGATAACATTCCATTCTAAGAAGGAGGGTAGCGAGGTGCAAAAGAAATTTAAATCCAAGAAAAAAGTTTGTAATTTCTGCGTTGACAACGTTGAAGCTATAGATTATAAGGATATAAACAATCTTAAGAAATATATAACTGAAAAAGGAAAAATTCTTCCTAGAAGAATAACTGGCAACTGTGCTAAACATCAAAGACAGTTGACAAAAGCTATAAAACGAGCAAGACAGGTAGCGTTGTTACCTTATACTACTGATTAAGAGAGGAATATCCTCTCTTTTTTATTTGACATATAATATTATACTCTTGTATTATTTTAATAAGACTAAGTTTTTAAAGGGTGAAATTATGGAAGAAAAGAAGGATATGGATATAATAAAGAATATGAGGACTATAGAGTGGCTAAAGAGTGAATTGTTGACTTCTATAGCTTATCTATATGAAGTATTAGCCAAGGGAGAAGAGGACACAAAGGATAATTTGAAGGATATAGTTTCAAATATCATACTGACTAGTCTATTGTTAGGTAAAAGATTAGGATTAAGTTTTGAAGATATAATTTCAAGTCTTGAAGATAATATAAGAGTGAACATACTACAAGAGCATAAGATTGAAAAGTGGTACGGAGATTTAACTGAACTATTGGAGCTGGTAAGAACAAAGTAAGATAGGGGTGAAAAATTGAATTTAGAGTTTAACAAGAATTCGGAAATAGTATTTGTATTGATAATCTCTACTATATTGGCTTTATTTGGCATATATTATTTTCAGTTCATCATATTTTTATATCCAGTACTCTTTGTAGTGTTAGGTGTTAGACGTGGGTTAAAGTATTCTTTAATGGATTTAGCAGCTTCAGCAGCAATAATCGGATTGATGGTGGATATTTTATCTGGGATGCTCATATTTGCAGCTTTTATGCCATTAACTTTTACCATGATTAACATGATAAAGAGGAGAAAAAATTCCACAATAATATTAATAATCTCAACTATAGTCTTTTTGCTTTCAATATCCTTGATAATCAATTTTGTTAATATGAATGGCATTAACATAATAGGCCAATTGAAAGGAAATATTGCTCAAATCATAAATAGCCAGATGGATATATTTAGTCAGTTAAATCTCTCCGATGAAGAATTTCAAGCAGTAAAGGATTTACATGGTAGCTATTTACAGTCTGTTTTAGCTGTAGTTCCATCAATTGTAATGATATTTTCACTTGTAGTTTCATATTTAAACTATCTGTTATCTACTATAGCTTTGAGAAGGTTAGGATATCCAGCAATTTATATACCTAAATTTCTCAATTTCAAATTGCCAAGAAACATATTCTTAGGATTGACAATTATGTTTTTTACTACCTTTTTACTAAACTATTTTAACCTGATTAACTTCTTTGAAGTGATTCTAAATCTTATTGTACTCACTTTTTTCATATTTTTTATTCAAGGAATATCAGTTGTAGATTACATTTTAGATAAAAAGAATATAAGATCAGCTTTCAGAATATTCATATTGTGGTTGATTATCGATTTAATGCCTATATTTGGCATATTCATATTGATACTAGGATTATTAGATGTCATATTTGACTTTAGAAAGATCGGGAAGAGTTATTAAATCCTGTTGGGAGGATTATAATGAAAGGTAAAAAAACATTTAGTTTAAAAGATGGGAAAGTATATTTGATATTTATAGGATTTCTCATAGCTATTATTGCGTACTACCAGCCCGTTTTAGCTGTGTTACTAGCTATAGCCTTAGTCTATTTAATATATCAGTACATAGCTGCTATTAAGGATAAAGAAAGGGAATGGACAAGGTATCTGGAAAGCTTAACAGAAGAGTTTGATTCAGTAACTAAACACGCTGTGTTCAACATGCCTTTTCCTTTGGTCATGTTAAATTCAGATTATACCATATCCTGGTATAATACTAGATTTTATGATATGCTAGGGCAAGAGGACATATTAAACAAGAAGATTGATGAGCTTTTACCCAGTATAAGTTTAGATAAGCTGTCAAAGGACAATGAGAAGGGATATACATATGTAAAATGTAATGATGAACACTATAAAGTATACTATAATATAGTTGAAAGAAAAAAATCTGTAGAAAACAAAGGTAGTACAATCATACTGTATTGGGTAAGGGATACAGAGTATATTAAGCTGTTTAAGGATTACATGGATGAAAAGATGGTCGTATGTTTAGCTTATATTGATAACTACGATGAAGTGAGAAACAATACTCCAGAGGTCAATAGGCCCTTAGTCTTTGCTGAAATCGATAACATAATAAATTCTTTTGCATCCATGTGTAATGGACTTGTAAGAAAATATGAAAACGACAAGTATATTATAGTATTTGAGTATAAGTTTCTAAAGGAAATAGAAAATAAGAAGTTTGATATACTTGATCAGATAAGGGAAATCGATAAAGGCAACACTATATCCATAACTCTTAGTATGGGAATTGGAGTTAATGGCAACAATCCAAATGAGAACCATGAATTTGCTAAAGCAGCAATAGATATTGCTCTAGGTAGAGGTGGAGATCAGGCTGTAGTGAAAGAAGGTCAAAACTTAAGGTTTTATGGTGGTAAGACTAAGGCCATAGAAAAGAGAAATAAAGTAAAAGCAAGGGTTATTTCTCATGCATTGATGCAGTTAATAGACCAATCTGAAGAAGTATTTGTTATGGGCCATACTAATGCAGATATGGATTCCTTTGGGGCATCTATAGGTATATTAAGTGCAGCTAGAGCAAGAAATAAGAAAGGATATATAGTATTAAAGGATGTAAATCCTTCAATTAAAAATATATACAGCAGGCTATCAAAGGAAGAGCCTGATTATTTGAATTCCATTATATTGCCAGAAGAAGCTAAGGAAATAATCAGCGAGTCCTCTCTTCTAGTGGTGGTGGACAATCATAAACCCAGCTTTACTGAAGCTCCAGAACTTTTAGAATTGACCAATAAGGTAGTATTAATAGATCACCATAGAAGAGGTGCAGAATTCATAAAAGATCCAGTATTGACCTATTTAGAGCCCTATGCTTCTTCAACATGTGAACTAGTTACAGAAATACTATTCTATATGGACGATAAGATGAAGCTAACTCCTTTTGAAGCTGATGCACTTCTTGCAGGTATAACAGTGGATACTAAGAATTTTACTTTCCAAACGGGAGTTAGAACCTTTGAAGCAGCTTCCATACTAAAAAGAGCAGGAGCTGATACTTCAAATGTAAGGCAGTTGTTTAAAGATGATTACAATGTATTCTTGAAAAAAGCTGAAATCATCAAGAATTCTAGAATTGTCTATGAAAAAATTGCCGTTGGCAGATTAGAGATGGATTCTGAGGATTCGGTGCTAATTGCTGCTCAATGTGCTAATGATCTATTGAATATCAATGGAATAGAAGCTTCCTTTGTATTAACTAATTATGGAGGAAGGATACACATAAGTGGTAGATCCTTAGGTACTATATCAGTACAGCTAATACTTGAAAGGTTAGGTGGCGGAGGTCATCTAACAAGTGCTGGAACACAGATTGAAGGAAAAACTATGGATCAAGTAGAGAACATGCTAATTGATGCAATAGGTGAATATTTAAAGGAAGGTGAGAAGCAATGAAAGTTATTTTGTTAAAAGATGTAAAAGGGTTAGGTAAAGCAGGTGAATTGGTTAACGCTAAAGATGGTTATGCTAGAAATTTTCTGTTTCCTAAAAAGTTAGCCATAGAAGCAACTGATGCAAATTTAAAGAAATGGGAAGAGGAAATGGCTAAGAAGAAACAGAAACAGCAAGAAGAATATGAAGAGGCAGTAAAGTTGAAGGAAAAGATAGAAAGCATATCCATACAGCTAAAGAGCAAATCAGGAGAAGGCGGAAAGCTATTTGGCTCTATAACATCAAAGGATGTTGCCCAAGCTTTAAAGGCACAACACAATATAGATATTGATAAGAAGAAGATTGAAATGAAGAACAACATAAAGAGTTTAGGGACAACTACTGTGGAAGTTAAAGTATATCCAGAAGTTACTGCTACTTTAAAAGTCAACGTAGTAGAAGAATAAGGGGTGATTCAAATAGAAGATATAGCATTGGGAAGAATTCCCCCACATAGTCTTGAAGCAGAACAATCCGTATTAGGAGCTATGATAATAGATAAGGAGGCCATATATGTAGCAGTAGAATGGCTTAGCCCTGAAGATTTCTACAAGGAAGCAAATAGGGAGATATTTGAAGCCATATTAAGCTTATTTAATAGGAATGAACCAGTGGATATAATAACTCTTTCTGAGGAGTTGAAGAAGAGAGGTACCTTAGAAAATGTAGGAGGAGTTTCATATTTAACCGATCTATCTGGTGGAGTTGCTACAACCTCCAACATAAAGTATTACTGTAAAATAGTAAAAGAAAAATCAACTTTAAGAAGCCTTATAAAGACTTGTGATGAGATAATAGTAAAAAGCTATGAAAACAGCGAAGATGTTAACAGCATCATAGAAAAAGCAGAAAAAGGCATATTCGATATAACTCAAGGCAGACAAAAGCAAGGATTCCATCCTATAAAGAAGGTGTTGTTGGATAGTTTTTCAAAGATTGAGGAGTTGGCAGCTCGCCAAGGAGAGCTTACTGGAATTACCACAGGGTTTATAGATATAGATAACAGATTATCAGGATTACAGAAATCCGATTTGATACTTTTAGCAGCAAGACCTTCCATGGGAAAAACTGCCTTGGGAATAAATATAGCTACTAATGCAGCTATCAAGGGAGGAGCAAGTGTTGCAATCTTTTCACTGGAGATGTCCAAGGAACAGTTAGTTCAAAGGATGATAAGTTCAGTAGCCCATGTGGATTTACAGAAGATAATAAGTGGAAGGTTAAATGAAGATGAATGGCTTAAGATAATTGATTCCATGGGACCTCTATCCCAAGCAAAGGTATTTATAGATGATACTCCTGGGATATCCCTAATGGAAATGAAAGCAAAGTGTAGAAGGCTTAAGCTGGAAAAAGGTTTAGATTTAGTACTTATAGACTATTTACAGCTAATGCAGTTAGATGGCAGCTATGAAAGCAGACAGCAGGAGATTTCAGCCATATCCAGAGGGCTTAAGGGATTGGCTAAGGAGATGGACTGCCCAGTACTTGCCCTTTCTCAGCTTTCACGTGCTCCAGAATTGCGTTCTGATCATAGGCCTATACTTTCAGACCTAAGGGAATCTGGAGCCATAGAACAAGATGCTGACGTAGTAATGTTCTTATATAGAGATGAATATTACCATGAGGATACGGATAAGAAGAATATAGGAGAAGTAATAATTGCAAAGCATAGAAATGGACCAACGGGAACTGTAGAGCTGGTCTGGAAGAAAGAATTTACTAAGTTTTTGAATAAGGAGAACTTCAGAGAGTAAATTGAGCATAAAAGAATAGCCTCTTATGTTTTACACATTAAGGAGGCTATTCTTATGAATGGCAGAATAAGAGTTTATATGTAAAAGCTCCAATAAAAATTAACAGAGGATGATTATCAAAAGATTATATACTATCCACGAAAGAGGGAATTTTATGGAATTAAGGGGAAATAGAGTGAAAATCGTTCCTATGGAATTAAAGCATGTATATAATTTGAGGAATTGGGGGTACCATGAAAATCCTCTGCTAGCAGATTATAATTTACCTGATTTAACCGATGATGAGCTGGAGGATTGGTATTACTATAAGACCAATAAATTCAACCAGAAGTATTTTAGCGTATTTAATGAAGAGAACAGAATGATTGGATACTTTGGCATCAAGAAAGTGAGAAAGCTGTTTAAAGATGCCATGTTGGGGATAGTGTTCGATCCAAATTACACCAACCAAGGATATGGTACAGAGTCAATTGGAGTTTTTCTCGATTACTATTTTAATGTGCTCAATATGAAAAAGCTGTACTTAGAAGTGGCTAAATTCAATAAGAGAGCTTTAAGATGCTACGAAAAGAGCGGATTCAAGATAGTAGATGAGTATTTATATGAATTTTTTGATCAGGAAATAGATACAAATAATCCATATTTTGTTCAAGAGCAATCTTCTTTTGTAATAAAGAGGGGAAAGATATATAATTATATATATAAAATGGAGATAGATAAGAAAACCTACTTAAGAGAGAGGGATAAGAGTGGAGCAAAAGTTGAAAATCAGATTAAGCCAACTGTTGAGTAGCCTATCTTTTGCTTTGGATATAGCTGAAAACAGGTATTTTAATCATTCAAGAAGAACTGCTTATGTGGCGTATTATATGGCTAAGGAAATGGGCCTAAGTGATGAGGATATAATCAATACCTATTTTTCATCTCTCATCCACGATATAGGTATGGCAGGACATCTAGCAAAGTATAGTATTGTTGATATACACACTAACTTTGAATTAAAAAAGGAACATTGCTCCTATGGTTATGAGATAATCAAAGATTTACCTATAGATAAACAGATAAAAGAATATGTATTATATCACCATGAACAATGGAATGGAACGGGGCCCTTTAATCTAAAGGCAGATGAAATTCCACTTATATCCCAAATAATAAATATGGCAGATTTTTTTGAGGTCTACTACCTTAGGTTAGTAGAAGATAAAGGAAATATTGAGGAGTTTAGCAGAGTTGATGTAGTTGAAAAATGGATAAGCCCATATAGGAATGTCTATTTTAAGGATGAAGTTTGCGATTCCTTTTTAACGTTGGTAAAAAAGGAAAAGTTCTGGTTCGATTTAACATCTAAAAATATTGAAAAAGCATTGGAAATAATCAAGCCTGATAAGGAAATATATGTAGATGTTGATGGTCTACATGAAATATCCAGAGCTTTTTCAAAGCTAATAGACTATAAAAGCGAATTTACTTACAAGCATACTAAAGGAATTTCTATCATAACTAATGAATTTGCTAAATACTTAGGATACAATCCCTTAATGGTAAAAAAGCTAACTATTGCTGCTGATCTCCATGATATAGGCAAATTGGTAGTTCCCTTATCCATACTTGAAAAACCAGGAAAGCTTTCCCCACATGAATTCCAAATCATCAAAGCTCATCCATACTATACTAAGCTCATATTAAAGCAGATAAAGGGCATAGAAGATATTGCTGAGTGGGCTGGGAACCACCATGAAAAATTAAATGGAAGTGGATATCCTGAAAAGCTCACGGAAAGATATATATCTAAAGAGGATCAAATAATAGCAATAGCAGATATATACCAAGCTTTAACAGAGGATAGACCCTATAGAGAAGGCATGGATTCACAAACTGCTATTGAAATAATGATGGATATGGCAGATAGAGGGGAACTTTCAAAGAAAATGATAAGGGACTTTAAACATTTTATAACCTATTCAGAGGTGTTAATATGAACTTCATTATAGAAACTACTGATATAGACTTGGGGAATACCCCCATAGAGAACATATTCATAAACGACTACATGCCCATGGCCAATGGAACTTATGTTAAAGTTTACTTATTAGGATATAAGTATGCTTATGATAAGGATAGCAGCATATCCGTTGATAATGAAACTATTGCTAAAAACCTGAACATACCCCTTGCAGAAGTTTTAGAAGCATGGGATTTTTGGGAGAAAAAGGGCATAATCCAAAAGATATATGAGGACGACAATGATAAGTTTAAGTATAAGGTAAAATTTTTGAATCTAAAGCAACTTTATATAAAGAACAACTACAAACCTATTAATGCCCAAGAGAACTTGGATAACAATCTCTATAGTTGTTCAGTAGATGAATTGGTAGAGGCCAATAGAAATCCTGCAATAAATAACATGTTTAAGAACATCGACTATATTATGAGAAGGGCTTTAGTCCCTAATGAGAAGAACAAGATATTGGAATGGATATACAACTACAATATGAATCCTGATGTTATTGAAAAAGCTTTTTTCTATAGTGTGGAAGTTAAAGGAAAAAGAAAGTTAAACTATGTAGAAGCTGTAATCAGAAATTGGTATGATGAAGGCATAACTAACGTAGAAGCTTTACAGGAATACTTAAAAGCTAATAACGAAAAGTACTATAGATATGAGAGAGTTATGAAATATCTGGGATATGGCAACAGAAATCCTAGCGAAAGCGAAATGAAAGTAATAGATAAGTGGTTTGATGAGTATAAATTTTCCATGGAATTAGTGCTTAAAGGCTGTGAAAATTCTAAAAAGACTTCAAATCCAAGTATTAACTATATTGATGGAATATTGACTTCTTGGTATAAGAAGGGAATTAGAAACGTAGATGAAATAGAACAAAAAGATAAACCTCCTGAAAAGAAGGAAGAAAAGAGGACTTTAACTTCTGTTAGAAAATCCATTCCAAATCGATTCCACAATTTTGAACAGAGGACTTCAAAATATACGGCAGAAGAACTAGAGGAAATTGCAAGAAGAAAGAGGGAAAAATACTACTTTAATAAAAAGGGAGAAGTAAGCGATGTATAGTGAAATCCTAAGGGATGTTTTAAAGGAGTTTGAACGCAAAAAGGATAGAGCCCTTTATGAGCAGAAGTTGAGAGTTAAAATGGTATATGAAAAAATACCGGAGATTAAGAGGATTGATGATGAAATAACCAAAACAGGACTTCTCATGTCTAAAGCCATAATTGAAGATCCTGAAAACTACAAGGAAAAGATACTTCAGGTAAAGGAAAAACTAGAAAAGCTTAAGATGGAAAAGGCTTATCTACTTACAGATAACAACATATCAACTGATTATCTAGAAATAAAATACGAATGTTCAAAGTGCAATGATACTGGATTTTTAGAAAATGGGGAACAATGTAGTTGCCTAAAACAAGCTCTCATAAACAGGGCATACAACATGTCCAACTTAAAAGATGTATTGGAAAAGCAGAATTTTGATACTTTTAACATAAACATATTTCTTGATGAGAAATTTGAAAATGAGCCTTTAACTCCAAGGGAAAATATGATGTATATATTGAGCATATGTGAAGGATTTGTAGCTAATTTTGAAGAGAATAACGAAGAGAATCTCCTATTTTATGGAACTACAGGATTAGGGAAGACTTTCATGTGTAGCTGTATTGCAAAGGCTTTGTTGGATAAAGGTAAAATAGTAATCTATCAGACGGCTTTTAAAATACTTGAAATAATTGAAAGAAGAAAGTTTAGTAACGATTTAGATAGATTTAATAATGAGGAATACAATCTGCTTTTTGATGCGGATTTATTGATAATAGATGATTTGGGTACAGAACTTACTAATACCTTTACTAATGCGGAAGTGTTCAATATAGTGAATACTAGAATATTGGATAGGAAAAAGACCATAATATCTACAAACTTATCTCCTAAGGAGATATCTGAAAGCTATTCAGATAGGATTTTTTCTAGGGTGTTTGAAAAGTTCATTCCTATAAAGTTCTTTGGACCAGATTTAAGATGGGAAGCTAGATAGTAGCTTTGTGTATGGAAGGAGAATCCATGTGAAGGCTTGGGAAAGAAGAGAAAAGATACTCAATGCTTTAAGAAAAAACCATAAACCTATAAAGGGGACAGAGTTGGCTCAAATGTGCGATGTCACTAGACAAGTAGTAGTTCAGGATATTGCTCTATTAAGAGCTAGAGGAGAAAACATACTAGCTACACCTCAAGGGTATTTAATTCCAAAAACAGACGGGGAAAGAAGGATAGAAAAAAAGATTGTATGTAAACATAAATTAGCCAATGAAATTGAAGATGAACTCAGAACAATAGTTGATCTAGGAGGAAAGATAATAGATGTAATAGTTGAACACCCTTTATATGGAGAAATAAGGGGTTCGCTTGAAATCAGCTCCAGACTAGATTTACAAGAGTTCATGTCCAATTTAAAACATACTAGTGCAGAGCCTTTATCATCCTTAACAGAAGGAGTCCACATTCACACTATAGAAGTTAGAGATGAAGAATCCTTTAAAAGGATAAAAGAAGCTCTTAAGGAAAAAGGATATTTAGTAGATGAAGATTAAGGTAATTTGTTGATATTTTGAAAAAATTATGGTATACTAATTAGTAAAATTTCACATTATAGCTATGAAGGGACCAAGTAGGTAATAAGACCTTTTTTACAGAGAGCCAATGGTTGGTGGAAATTGGCAAGGCTTATTGTTGAATCCAGCCTGGAGCTAATATTTCCTATGAGTGAACCGTAAGGTTAACTAGGGTGGCAACGCGGGATTAACTCTCGTCCCTAAATTTAGGGATCGAGAGTTTTTTTAACGAAAAGTATAATGGAACATATATAAAAATAAAGGATAGGAGGGATAATTGTGCTTGATATTAAACGCATAAGAAGCAATCCTGAAGAAGTAAAGGAAGCATTGAGAAAAAGACAAGGGGATTATCCTATTGATAAGGTATTGGAAATTGATAAGAGAAGAAACCTATTAACTGAAATGGAACAAATGAAAGCAAAACAGAATCAGGTATCCAAGGAAATTCCTAAGTTGAAGAAGGAAGGCAAAGATGTATCTGAAGTATTAGAGGAGATGAGGAAGCTATCAGATACCATAAAGGAATTGGATGACCAAGTTAAGGAATTGGATAACCAATTAAGAGAGGAACTATTAGGAATCCCCAACATTCCAAATGAATCAGTGGTGGAAGGCAAAAGCGACGAGGACAATGTGGAAATGAGGAAGTGGGGAGAGCCTACATCTTTCAATTTTGAACCAAAGGCCCATTGGGATTTAGGAGTTGAGTTGGGAATACTGGATTTTGAAAGGGCTTCTAAGTTAACGGGAGCAAGATTTTCATTGTTTAAAGGAAAAGGAGCTTTGCTTGAGAGGGCCTTGATAAACTTCATGGTAGACCTTCATGTAAATCAACATGGATATACAGAGATGCTTCCTCCATTTATGGTAAATAGGGCTAGCATGACAGGAACAGGACAGCTTCCCAAGTTTGAAAATGACATGTTCCACTTGCCAAGTAAGGACTTCTTCTTAATACCAACTGCCGAAGTTCCACTTACAAACTATTACAGGGATGAAATATTAGATGAGGATATGCTCCCCATATACTTAACAGCTTATACTCCTTGCTTTAGACAGGAAGCTGGATCTGCTGGTAGGGATACTAGAGGGCTTATAAGAAATCACCAGTTTGACAAGGTAGAGATGGTTAAGTTCTCAAAACCTGAAACTTCCTATGAAGAACTAGAAAGCCTTACAAACAATGCAGAAGAAGTACTTCAAAAACTTGGTCTTCCCTATAGAGTAGTAATGTTGTGTACTGGAGATTTAGGTTTTTCTGCAGCTAAGACCTATGATGTGGAAGTGTGGATGCCAAGCTATGGTAGATATGTAGAGATATCTTCCTGCAGTAACTTTGAGGATTATCAAGCAAGACGTGCTAACATAAGATATAGGAGAAAAGACAATAACAAGGTAGAATATGTCCATACTTTAAACGGTTCAGGATTGGCTGTTGGAAGGACTTTTGCAGCAATATTGGAAAACTATCAACAAGAAGATGGTTCAGTCATAATACCAGAAGCTTTGAGACCTTATATGGGAGGATTGGAGAGACTAACTAGATAGCTTATTATTAAGGCCATATAGTAAAGATTGTATTCTTGTCTTTGCTATATGGCTTTTTATATTTATGCTGATATATTATTTTGATTAATAAAATATAAAGGCATGCTAGCAAAGTTGGTGTGATAAAAGAACAGCCTTGCTATCTTATTTGCCTAAAGAATAAAATCCACATTTCCAAACATATAATATTAAGAAAAAGACTATGGGAGGCAATGAGTTGAAAACAAGGTACAAGTACATAATATTAGCGTTGACTTTTTTGTTTTTGTTCACTTCTTGTGCTAAAGATATTAGCTATTCAACTCTAGTAGTAGATGACTTTAATGGAGTTAATTTAGATTCAGTTAATAGCTATGAATTAGATGTAGTGTTTGATCCAGAAAGCAAAACCTATCAAGTTACCCAAGAAGTAGTCTACTTTAATAACTCTGAAGATAAACTATCTCAAATATACTTCCACCTATATCCTAATGCATATAAAAGTCTAGAAACAGCTCCTATATTGTTTCACCAGAATGTCCTATCTAAAGGGTATGCACCTGGGTACATAGATATTGAAAAATTGACCGTCAATGGTAAAGAAGTGGATTTTTCCATAGAAGGCAAGGGAAGCACTATTTTAAAAATAGACTTACCTGAAGAACTAGATCCTCATGAGAAAGTAGAAATATACTTTGAATATATGGGAAAACTGCCTAAAAATATAGATAGGTTTGGATATGGAGAAAATGTATTCAACTTTGGCAACTGGTATCCCATAGCCTGTGTTTATGATGATACAGGATGGAATCTAGACCCTTACTATAGTTTAGGAGATCCTTTTTACAGCTATGTATCCAATTATCAAGTAAAGATAACTGTACCAAAAGATATGATAGTGGCTGCCAGTGGAAATATAAAAAAACAAATAGCAAATAGAGGAAAAAAAACATATTATATTGAAGGAAAGTTAATAAGAGATTTTGCTTGGGTAGCAAGTTTTGATTTTGTAGTTGAGGAATTGAAAGTGGGGGATACCATATTAAAGCTGTATGCCTTAGAGGATAACTCTTATTTAGCGGATTTTTCTTTAGAAGTTGGTAGAAAATCCTTAGAAATATTTAATAACCTATTTGGAAAATATCCCTATGGAGTATATTCCATAGTCATGACGGAGTTTCCTACAGGCATGGAATATCCAAGTATTGTATTCATAAATAAGGATTACTACAATGAGAATTCTAAATATTATCTGGAACAGGTTATAGTTCATGAGACGGCTCATCAATGGTGGTATGCAGTAGTAGGCAATGACCAAATTGATGAAGCTTGGTTAGATGAATCTTTAGCAGCCTATTCGGAAATAATATACATGTACCATGTATATGGAAAAGATAGAGCAGAAAACTATTACCAGTACAACTATGAAATGCCATATATATATGCTAAAGACTATTTAGAAATAGATGTAGGAATTAAGAAGCCTTTAAGTGAATTTGAAGGATGGGATGATTATGGACTGTTAGTATATACAAAAGGAGCAGTCTTTTTAAATACTATAAAAGAGGATTTTGATATGGAAACTCTATGTCACATTTTAAACAATTATTATGAATCCTATAGATTTTTGATTAGCACTACAGAAGATTTTATTAAAATTTGTGAAGAAGTAACAGAAACATCTTTTCATGAAAGAGCATATGAGTGGATAGATCGGAA
>ENA-OWPA01001385-OWPA01001385.1-bioreactor-metagenome-genome-assembly--contig:-NODE-1385-length-16256-cov-3.211880_pt1 | contig 16256 bp, 13 predicted proteins | sample MGYA00238139_ERZ651803 | MGnify/ENA primary metagenome ERZ651803 (study PRJEB26909, sample SAMN07631231) | bioreactor metagenome | isolation source: Switchgrass digestor | place: USA: Dartmouth...
GTGAGGAGAAAGTAACAGGTATCATATGTGCCCGGACTTCTCTCTCCGAAGCCGGAAAAGTGATAATTAACGAAGGGGAGAGTTTTGAACTTCCTGCCGATAAGATTATTTATGCCATTGGTCAAAGACCTTTTGCCCGCATCGTATCCACTTCCGAAGGTTTTGCCGTTGATAAGCATGGGCTGCTTGTTTGTAATGACCAGGGCATGACGACCCGGGAAGGTGTATTTGCCGCCGGAGATGTGGTTCACGGACCGGCTACAGTCGTTAAAGCCATGGGTGAGGGAAGACGCATAGCCATTGAAATTCACGCCTATCTTCAACGGAAACGCCTGGCAAAGTTCAATAACAAAACCAAATAACGCCTGAAAGCCTATTGTAGCAGTAAATGCGGCAATAGGCTTTCGTTTTTTTTCTCCGGTTATGAATTATGATGAGCTAAAACTCTTCCGGATACATATTTTTATAGAAGGCAAATGGAAACTTATTTTACAAAAGAAGGATAATATAATTTTTCAAAGAATTTTTTAAACAAGCTTTCTTAAAGTATTTTTACCGAATTGGAGGAATGACTATGCAGCAAAACCTTCAAGACGTAAAACTTAAGGCGATAATCAATCTTCTGGAGCAACTTGGGGAAAAGAACTCTTTGGAGGAATATTTAAACGGTATCATTGATTTTATCGCTAATTGGACAGGATGCCAAAATATCGGAATTCGGGTACTTAGGGAAGCTAATATTGCACCGTATGTAGTCTATCGTGGCTATGATGAGGACTTTATTTCCTCGGAAAGTTGTGCCTCGGTGGAGAAAGATAATTGTGTTTGCTTGCGGGTGATCAAACAACAGTTTACAGAACTGGATCAAGACCATATTATTCAAAACGGCACTTACTATACCAGGGACTTCTTAAAACATGTTAAAAAGGCTCAAGAAGAGCAGCCTTCCAGTTTCCGAGGGTTGTGTACCAATAAAAAATTCAAAAGTCTGGCTGTCATCCCCTTGCATTACCAAGACAAGGTGGTAGGAGTTATTCATATTGCCGATGTCAGGCCGGGGATGTTTACGGAAGAAGATCTTCGATTTATTGAGACCATAAGACCGCTGGTAGGGGAAGCCATTTACCGGCATAATCTGGAAAGAGCCCTGGAGAAGACCGTACGGCGCTATGAAGCCGAGGAAATGGTCATTCGCAAGCTGAAATTTGAAGAGCGCTTGGCGCGAATATCTGCTCGTTTCAACCAACAAGAAGATTTTAAAGTGGCTGCACAAGAGTCCCTCCAGGATATTTTAAAACTCTTTAAAGCGGATTATGTTTGTCTTCTTTTAGGCAGGGATTTACGCGAGTATGTCAATGCTTATGAGTCAGGCAAAGAGTTATGGGGTGGCTCTATCAATGAGAGCTTGATTAAGAAGTTAAAAAAGCAATGGGAAAAAGGAGAGATTCTCTGCCAAAAACCGGCGCAGGGCAAAGAATTTAGAAGTATAGATCACTTTGCCCATGAGGTGTTCAAAAAGGACTCCCTGCTTACTTTCCCTCTGACCTATAAAGGAACTTTGCTGGGAGTGTTGATTATTATCAATATTTCTTCCGGAGGACTTCCCTTTAAAGAGATTCTCAATCCTTTAAAACTGGTTACGGATACCTTTGCTAATGCCGTAGAACAGGGTAGGAAACATAATCAGTTGATGTGGTCCGAGAACCGTTACCGCACCATTTTTAATCATTCGGGAAGCGCTTTGCTCATAATTGATGAGAACTTTAAAATCCTATTATCCAATCCTCAAGCCCAACTGTTGTTGGATCTTCCCAGTGATAAATTGGATAATGTGGCAAATCTCACTCAGTTCTTACCGGATTATGAAATCGAAAGAGTCAGAGAGTACAATCGCCGCAGAATTCAGCATGATCCTGACGTGCCCCGCCAATATGAAACCCAATACATCGACAGTAAAGGGAATATCAAATCGGTGATTGTTACGGCAGAAGTTATTCCCCAAACTACCCAAACCGTTCTTTCAATACTCGATGTTACCGATTGGAAAAAAGCTGAGGCTGAACTTCAATATCTCAATTATCATGATCGCTTAACCGGTCTATACAACCGTGTCTATTTTGAGCAAGAATTGCGCAAATACAAAAATAGGCCGGATACGAAAGTTTGCTTAATCATGTGCGATGTTAATGGACTGAAGCTGATTAATACCACCTTTGGCAGCGAAGCAGGAGACCGGGTATTGGTGACCACAGCCAAACTTCTGCAGGAATGTTTTCAGGACTATCTTGTAGCCCGGATTGGTGGAGATGAGTTCGCCGTTCTGATTGAGGAATGTGATAAAGTAGATATTGAAGAATTCTGCCATATCTTTCGCAAGACCATAGAAAAGTATAACAAGGATCACGATCGTTATCCCTTGGATATTTCTCTGGGCTATGCCTGCGCTGACGGTGCAAATTTGGATATCAGTGAGCTCTTGAATCAAGCGGATAACGCTATGGGGCGGGAAAAGCTCCACAGCAATAACAGTACTCGCAGTTCGCAAGTACAAATTCTCACGAAAGCTTTGGAATTCCGGGATTTCATTACAGAAGGTCATGCGGAGCGGGTCCAGAACTTGATTCTGAATACCGGGAAATTATTGGGGCTCTCTGAGCAAAGACTGTCCGATTTGAAACTTTTTGCCCAATTCCATGATATCGGCAAAGTAGGCATTCCTGATCGCATTCTTTTCAAACGGGGACGCCTGACTCCGGAAGAATGGAAAATTATGAAAGAACATTGTCAAATTGGTTATCGCATTGCCCAGTCCACTCCTGACCTTTATCCGATTGCTGATTTGATTCTCAAGCATCACGAGAACTGGGACGGTTCAGGTTATCCTTTAGGCATAAAAGGTGAAGAAATACCTATTGAATGCAGGATTTTAGCCGTGGCTGATACTTTTGACGCCATGACCAACGACAGGCCTTATCGCAGAGCTCAACCGGTAGAAGCCGCTGTGGAAGAGATTATGCGTTGTGCCGGGACTCAGTTTGACCCAAATATTGTTAAACTCTTCATTCAATCCCTTTAAGAATAATACTGTATATTTCTCCGGAAAAAGTTGCATAGATAAGGGCAATAACCCTATAATTGAGAAGCAAAAAATTCCACTAAGCAGGTAGGGGGAGTGAAAGCATGGCAAAGATCAATGAAAATTATTTAAAATTGCCGGGCAGCTATTTGTTTTCCGAAATAGCACGGAGGGTAAATGAATATAAGGCTCAAAATCCGCAGGCAGATATTATCCGCTTAGGAATCGGGGATGTGACCAGGCCTCTTGCGCCTGCTGTGGTCGAAGCGATGAAAGAGGCTGTGGAGGAAATGGGAAAAGCCGAGACTTTCCGCGGTTATGGACCGGAGCAAGGGTATGATTTTCTCATTGAGAAGATCATCGCCAATGATTATGCTCCTCGGGGAGTTCAGTTAGCTCTGGATGAAGTCTTTGTCAGTGATGGAGCCAAAAGTGACACAGCCAATTTCCAGGAAGTTTTCGGAGTAGACAACGTCATGGCTGTAACGGATCCTGTTTATCCTGTGTATGTGGATAGCAATGTTATGGCAGGGCGTACCGGTTTTTATAATAAGGAAAAGGGTCAGTATGACAATATTATTTATCTGCCTTGCACTGAAGCAACAGGGATGAAACCCCAACTGCCTCAAACCCATGTGGATATGATTTATCTTTGTTTCCCCAACAATCCTACGGGTATGACCTTGACTAAAGAGGAGCTAAAAGTTTGGGTGGATTATGCCCGGGAACATAAAGCCATTATTTTGTTTGATTCGGCTTACGAAGCTTACATACAGGAAGAAGGCGTGCCCCACAGCATTTATGAGGTAGAAGGAGCCCGGGAAGTAGCTGTGGAGTTTCGCAGTTTCTCCAAGACTGCCGGCTTTACAGGAACGCGCTGCGCCTATACCGTAGTGCCGAAGGAAGTTATGCTTTATGATTCCAAGGGCGAAGGGCATAGTCTGAACAAGCTCTGGTTAAGACGGCAAACCACCAAATTCAATGGCGTATCCTATCCTGTCCAGGTCGCTGCCGCTGCTACCTATTCTGAAGAAGGGAAAAAGCAGATTAAAGAAACCATCGCTTACTACATGGAAAATGCCCGGATTATCCGGGAAGGTCTCCAGGCAGCAGGTTTTAAAGTCTTTGGCGGGGTCAACGCTCCTTATATCTGGCTGAAAACTCCTGACAATATGGGCTCCTGGGAATTCTTTGATAAGCTGATGAAGGAAGCTCAAGTAGTAGGTACCCCTGGGGCGGGTTTTGGCGCCAGTGGGGAAGGTTATTTCCGCCTCACGGCTTTCGGCTCCCGGGAGAATACGGAAAAGGCTATTGAACGGATTAGGACGCGTTTCAAATAAGGTTCGGGGAAATTAAAATAAGGTTCGGGGAAATTAGGTTTAGGGAAATAAGGTTTGGCTCAATAAGTTTTAGGGGCTGATGCTGAACGGACAAAAAGTCCTTCTAGCACCAGCCTCTTTGGCATTATATGTTCTCGTTATATGTGTTCTTGTTATATGTGTTCTTGTTATATGTGTTCACGTTATATGTTCACTATACTTCTCCCATAATCTTTCCCATGTCGCTGATATCGTAGCCGCCGATTCCGGCCACTTCATTGCGGAAAGCCTCGGAATTCAAAATGCTTAATAGAGCCTGAAAGTGAGGCTTCGGCAGATCTTCCTTGAGGATCACCAAATCATAGCGTTCCTTGTGCAAAGGAATAAAATCCAAAGAATTTACTTGCATGGCGGCTTTTTCAATACCTAATCCCACATCGGCTTCTCCCCGGGCGACGCAACTGGCCACGGCCATATGGGACGTTTCTTCAATTTCGTAACCGCGAATGCTCTGCTTAGGAATTCCCTCAACTCGCAGCTTCTCATCTAAAAGGACTCTGGCGCCGGACCCTCGCTCCCGATTAACAAACCGCACTTCGGGCCGCGCTAAGTCCTGCCAAGTGTGAATCTTTTTGGGGTTGCCTTTGGCTACATAAAAACCCTCCAGGCGATAGACCAGATTAATCACCAGGGCGGCATGGCCGGGCAACAAACGGCGAACATAGGGAAGATTATAGTCATTGGTATCACTATCCCATAAATGAGCGGTGACCACATTGGCTTGACCGCGATAAAGGGCTATCAGTCCATCCAGGCTGCCGCTATACTGGCGGAGAAAACGAACTTGGGGAAACTGTTTTTCCAAATGGCGGGTCAAAATATCTAAGATGATGTCTTGGCCGCAGATTACTAAGCTATCAGTTGAAGCAGAGATTTGGGCGGGGGTTCGGGCATCCGCCTGAGCTTTAGGGGAAGGTAAAGGCAAAGAACTGGATAGACCGGCTGGGGATTGGGCTGGGGATTGTAAGAAGGACTGGCCGGGTTGGTAGGAAGATTGGGAGAAAGATTGGGGGACGGATTGATCAGGCGTAGGCTGAAGCCCCTCGCCTTTTGACCTGCGAATATATTCCTCTAAATCCTCGCTTTCAATCCGGAATTTCCGCCCTATGCGGTAAGCTTTGAGATCTCCCCGTTTTATCATTTCATAGACAGTGAATTTGGATATCTTGAGAAGATTGGCCACTTCTTCAGGGGTATATGTTACTTTGCTCAAGGGAATCGCCCCTTTCATATTTTGCAAAGGATGAAGATCACTGATTTATTATAGGTGTTTCTGACTGTTTTTAGTTATATTTTGCCGTGTTTAATCATATTTGGTTATGTTTGTTTATATAAACTTAATATCGGTTTTATATTAGTTTTAAATAATCCAATCATTTGATTGAATTAGGTTATTTTGTGTTTTGTTTATTGCTATAGCTCAAACTCTACTATATAATGATAATATAAAACAACAAATAAATATGAATCCATCTCCGAGCCAGATGACCTAAGGGCAACTATGGTTTCTGGCCAGAGCCTCCGGGCTCTCGGGGTATATTCGGAAACGGATATGCCTTCACTTTGGAAAAGGAGGTGCTGTTATGCTTATCTCATTTAATATTAGCATACCATAGCATCCTTTGTTTAGGGTGCTTTTTTTAAAATACCCCTATTAAAACCAGCAAAATTAAATTCATCATACTATTAAGGTGTTTGAATGCTGAACAGAATGAACATAACTTAACTAAGTCAATAATCCAATGGAGTGTCGATTATGAGAAAGTTTGTGAAATTACTGGTTTGCGGTGTCTTGCTTTTAACCCTTGGCTTAAGCGGCTGTTCCAATCAAGGAGCATCTGATTCCGGGAATACCGGGAATACGGAGCAAAACAATCCTGCCCCTGTGGAACTTTATATTTCGGCAGCCGCCAGTCTCAAGGATTCCATGGAAAAGATTCAAACCCTCTATGCCCAAGAGCATCCAGAAGTGACGCTGATTTTTAACTTTGCCGGTTCAGGCACCCTACAGCAACAGATTGAGCAGGGAGCCCCTGCAGATCTCTTTATCTCTGCCGGGAAAAGCCAAATGAATGCTTTGGTGGAAAAGAATCTAATGGTTAAAGACAGCGTAGTTAATTTGCTCGGCAATGAATTAGTTCTAGTGGTTGGGGCAAATAATACGGAAGTTGCCTCTATCCAAGATTTAACCAAAGATAGTGTGGTTCATATTGGGATTGGCACACCGGAATCCGTCCCTGCCGGAAAATATTCCCAGCAAGCCCTCACCAGTCTTAATCTTTGGGAGGAGCTTAAAGACAAATATGTTATGGCTAAGGATGTGACCCAGGTCCTGAATTATGTGGAGACCGGCAATGCGGAGGCAGGGATTGTCTATAAATCCGATGCTCAGAACTCCGGCAAAGTAAAAGTAGTGGAATCCTTCCCAGCCGGCAGCCATGATCCCATTATTTATCCTGCAGGTATTGTAGCGGCGTCAAAGAAGCAGGGGGCTGCTGCAGAGTTTTTAGCCTTCTTGCAAAGCCAAGCAGCACAGGATATTTTTGCCCAATATGGCTTTAAAGCAGCGCAATAATGCTATGTTATTACTTTGTTATAAATCTAAGTAATCTTAGAATATCGGGACTGTAAAAATGAGGGAGAGATAATGGCTTTTGACTTTTCACCAATTATATTATCCGTAAAAGTAGCTATAGCAGCAGTTTTTATTGTGGTCTGTTTTTCAATCCCCATCGCTACCTTGATGGCCAAGCGGGAATTTACGGGGAAGGCCTTGGTGGAATCTGTCCTGACCCTGCCCCTGGTTCTGCCACCCTCGGTAGTAGGGTTCATTTTGCTATATCTTTTTGGCAAAAACGGTCCCATGGGCATACTTTTGGCCAATTGGTTTAATGTAACAGTTGTGTTTAGCATCTGGGGAGCCGTAATTGCCGCGGCCGTAGTGTCTTTTCCCATGATGTATCAGTCTGTGAAAGCGGCTATTGAGAGTGTGGACCCTCAGCTGGAAAGGGCGGCATACACCTTGGGAGCGAGCAAATTGCGGGTGTTTTTTACAGTAACCCTGCCTTTGGCTCGGAACGGTTGTATTGCCGGGTTTGTTTTAGCCTTTGCCCGCTCTTTAGGGGAATTCGGCGCTACCTTGATGCTGGCCGGCAATATACCGGGAAAAACCTCCACCATGCCTTTAGCCATTTATTTTGCCAGTGAATCCGGCAACACCAGGGAAGCCTGGATCCTTGTCTCCATCATGGTCTTATTCAGCTTTCTCGTTATTTTCGGGCTTAACCACTGGGGTAAAGGCAAGAAAAATGGGGTTCCGAGCGCGGGGAGGATAATAAAATGGTGAAAGTGGAATTTACTAAAGAGCTGCCTTCTTTTACTCTGAAAGTGGATTTTCAGGTGGATAATCATATTCTGGCCATTGTGGGGCCTTCCGGAGCGGGGAAAACTACCATTCTCCAGTGTTTGGCCGGGTTACAAAATCCTACTCAAGGGACAATTATCCTCAACGGGAAAACTCTTTATTCTTCCTCTGATAGAATCAGCGTTCCTGTGCAGAAACGCCGGATTGGCTATGTGTTTCAGGATTATGCTCTTTTCCCTCATATGACCGTGGAAAAAAATATTCTCTATGGCAAGCCAAAGGAAAAGCTCACTTCCGGCAAAGACTTAACTGTCTCTGAAATTTTGGAGCTCTTCCAAATCAGCCATCTTCGCAAACGCTATCCGGATCAGATCTCCGGCGGGGAAAAGCAGCGGGTGGCTTTAGCTCGTGCTTTAATGACCGGGCCGGAGCTTATGCTTTTGGATGAATCCCTTTCAGCCTTGGATCAAGATACGCGAGCCATTCTCCGGCAGGAGTTGTTAAAGATTCAACAGCAATGGCAGATTCCTTTTATTATGGTAACTCATGACTTGACGGAGGCTGAAATCCTGGGCAGTCAGATAATCCGGATCGATAAAGGTGCTCAGGAAGTTCTCAAACCCTTTAAGAACTTCGTTGAGTTAAGATCATAACTTATTAAATTAAGAGTTTTAAGTCGCTGATCAGAAGGTCGGCGGCTTTTTTGTGCATAAGATTTGTGCATATAAGTAGGTCGATTTTTGCCCTACTTTTCTCTTTGGGCCAAGTCACTCATCCCCGGAGTTCACAATACACTATTACATAAAGCGCTAAGGCTAAATTAAAAAAATAAGGGGGGAGGGGAATTGAGAAAGGTTGTAGAGCTACATAACCTTGGCATGACCTATCAATCCCTAAACGGTGAAATAAAGGCTCTTGAGAAAATTGACTTGGAGGTTTATGAAGGGGAATTCATCAGTATTGTGGGGCCCAGTGGCTGTGGTAAGTCCACTCTCCTCTCCATTATTTCCGGTCTGCTTTCCCCCACAGAAGGTAAAGTTTTTGTGGATGGAGAGGAAGTCAAAGGGACATCCCGCAAAATCGGTTATATGCTTCAGAAAGACCATCTCTTTGAGTGGCGGACTATCATGCAGAATATCCTCTTGGGCCTGGAGATCCAGAAGGCCGTAACTCCGGATGCCATAGCTTATACGGAGCATCTTCTTCAGACTTACGGACTCTACGAATTCCGCCATAAATACCCCAGCCAACTCTCCGGAGGGATGCGGCAGCGGGCGGCTCTAATTCGCACCTTAGTGACAAAACCTGAGCTCTTGCTTTTGGATGAAGCGTTCTCGGCCTTGGATTATCAGACCAGGCTGGCTGTTAATGAAGATATTTACGCCATTATTAAAAAAGAACACAAGACAGCCATTATGGTTACCCATGATATAGCAGAAAGCATCAGTATGGCTGATCGGGTAGTGGTATTAAGCAAAAGGCCGGGAACCATCAAAAAAATTCTCCCTATTGAAGTAAACTGCGAGCGGCGCACCCCTCTCAAAACCAGGGAGATGCCGGAGTTCCAAAGCTACTTTCAAAGCATCTGGAAGGAGCTGGATATTCATGTCTAATCATTTCCCAGAGATGTCTACCCATTCGCCGGAACATCAAGCGTACTTAAGGAAGGTTCGACAAGAGAAAATTAAGGTCCGGGTAACCCAAGTGCTGATTTTGGCGGCTGCTTTAGGGTTATGGGAAATCTGTGCCCGTACACAGATAGTGGACCCTTTTATCACCAGTCAGCCCAGCCGCATAGTTAAGACCATGATCACTCTCCACCAGGAGGGCGTGCTACTTCATCACATTATGGTTACCTGCCTGGAAACCATTGTGGGCTTTACGTTAGGTACGATTTTAGGAACCCTCATAGCTATTATTCTGTGGTGGTCAGAATTTATTTCCAAAGTAGCAGAACCATATCTGGTTGTGCTCAACAGTTTGCCCAAAATCGCCCTTGGCCCCATTTTTATAGTTTGGATCGGAGCCGGACCGGCTGCCATCATTGTCATGACCCTGGCCATTTCCTTAATTGTTACCATTTTAGAAGTACTAAACGGTTTCCTCTCCATAGACCAGGAGAAAATCAAACTGGTTTATACCTTTGGTGGTACTAAGTTACAAGTAATGACTAAGGTTCTTCTCCCGGCTTCCTTTCCCACTATCGTTAACGCCTTGAAGATTAATGTGGGGCTCTCATGGGTGGGGGTTATCGTGGGGGAATTTTTGGTCTCCAAAGCAGGTTTAGGTTATCTGATCGTTTATGGCGGCCAAGTTTTTAAGTTGGATCTGGTCATGACCAGCGTCTTTATTCTTGGCATTTTAGCTGCACTAATGTACCAGGGGGTGGTCTTATTCGAAAAGTGGATCGTCAAAAAAGGGAATTAACCAATCGCGTAAAGTAATTTAACAAATCAAAGAACGTAAGAATCAAAGGTCCCAAACAAGGAAGTACGCAGACAATTAAACTCGCAAATAAGAAAATATACGCAAACAACCAAAGCTCCAAAATCAAGGAAAAGTGCACAACAAGCCAAAGCAGCTTTAAGTAACCAGCAAACTAAAAACAAGCTAACAAAAAACTATCAAACCAAAGCAACTATCTAACTAAAAAACTATCTAACTAAAGAACTATCTAACTAAAGAACTATCTAACTAAAGAACTATCTAACTAAAGAACTATCTAACTAAAGTAACTATCTAACAAAAGAAACCAGCAGAAAAAGTAACAATCTAACCCAAATAACTTGACAAACTCAAAAGATTTCAGAGGAAGAATAGGGAGGATGAAAATGAAACGCTCATTTACCTTACTTATGGTGATTATTCTTGGGGTATCCTTGCTTTTAACAGGATGCCTTAATACGGGAGGACAGGAACAGTTAACCAAGATTCGCTTATCTGAAGTTACCCATTCCATTTTCTATGCTCCCCAATATGTGGCTCTTAGCCAGGGCTACTTTGCAGAAGAAGGACTGGAGATAGAATTGTCCAACGGCGGTGGGGCTGATAAAGTAATGACCGCAGTGCTTACCGGTGAAGTAGAGATCGGCTTCGCCGGCCCTGAAGCCAGCATCTATGTCTATAACGAAGGGAAAGAGGATAATGCCATAGTCTTTGCCCAATTAACTAATGGGGACGGCACCTTCCTTGTAGCCAGAGAACCGGATCCTGACTTTAAGTGGAGCGATCTTAAAGGCAAAACCATTATCGGCGGCCGTAAAGGAGGTATGCCGGAAATTATTCTCCAATATGTCCTCCGCAATAATGGCTTAACTCCCGGCAAGGATGTCTTTATCGACACCACTATGCAGTTTAATGCCATGGCCGGAGCCTTCCTCGGCGGGCAAGGAGATTATGTCATTCTCTTTGAGCCCACAGGTTCCATGCTGGAGAAAGAAGGCCAGGCTTATATTGTCGCCTCTTTAGGTAAAGAAAGCGGTCAGGTGCCTTATACAGCTTACTTTGCTAAAAAGAGTTATATAGAGAAAAATCCCAACATCATCCAAAAATTTACCAATGCTATTTACAAAGGCCAACTTTGGGTGGATTCTCATTCACCGGAAGAAATAGCTCAAGTTATTAAACCCCATTTCCCGGATACAGACATGGATATTCTCACTTCCGCTGTGAAACGCTATAAAGAACAGAACAGTTGGAAGAAAGACCCCATTTTATTGGAAGAGGATTTAGAGGTTCTCCAAAAGGCTCTGCAAGATGCTGGAGAATTGAGTCAGAAAGCTCCTTACGACAAAATAATTACCACTGTTTTTGGGGAAACGGCCGTCAAAAATATTAAAAAGTAGAAAAAATTAGTATTGAATCTTAAAAAAGAGTATGCTAATATATATTCCAAACTGTTGACGGGGAAGTAAAACCGCAAGACCGGCCTTAAAGAGAGTCAGGGTAGGTGGGAGCCTGGTAGGTAACGGAGCGGACAAATGGGCCCCTGAGGGCGGAGCGAAAAGCAATGAGTAGCTACCGACGCATAGCCAGCGTTATTGGGCTAGGGGTGTGATGGCACCCTGCAAGAGTGGATGTATGTTATCGTACATCAATTAAGGTGGTACCGCAGGTTTATGCCTGTCCTTAAGTTGTAGACTTAAGGACAGGCTTTTGATTTATACGGTACGACCCATCCCTGCCAGAGCCGCGGCTGGAGGGATATTGCAGGGAAGACCCTCAAATCTTTACTTTAATAGAAAAAGAGTGGAGGAATCTTCAATGAAAAAGAAAATTGCAGGCATTTTAAGTACTATTTTAGCATTAGCTTTAATCCTTACAGGCTGCGGATCAGCCGAGCAAAAAACGACCATCGGCATTGTGCAAATCGTGGAGCATCCTTCCTTGAACACCATTAGAGAAGCTATTGTGGCTGAATTAGAGGTTCAAGGGTTCAAAAATGGGGAAAATGTGGTTATTGATTATCAAAATGCTCAAGGTGACGCTACGAACCTCAAAACTATTGCCCAGAAGTTCGTTAAAAATAATTATGATCTCATCATTGCCATAGCCACACCTTCCGCCCAAGCTGTAGTTACGGAAACAGATAAAATACCCATTGTTTTCTCTGCTGCCACAGATCCTGTAGGTTCCGGTTTAGTAGCTGATTTGGATAAACCGGGTAAGAATGTGACAGGCACTTCGGACAAAGTATCCGCAGAGAAGATCATGGAATTAGCAGAAAAGATTACACCCGGGATCAAAACCATCGGCGCTCTTTACAGCTCCAGTGAGACGAATTCCATTTCGGTGATTAACGACCTTAAAGAATATGCCGCCCGAAACAACAAGCAAGTTGAGGAAGCAGCAATAACCAACAGCTCAGAGGTCCTTCAAGCTGTTAATTCCCTCACCGGTAAGGTGGATGCTATCTTTATTCCTATTGATAACACCGTAGCCAGTGCCATGGTTGCTGTTGCCCAAGCGGCCAATAAAGCTAAAATTCCCGTTTATGTAGGTGCCGACTCCATGGTCAAAGACGGAGGCCTGGCCACCTATGGGATTAATTACACCATCCTGGGTCAGGAAACCGGAAAAATGGCAGCCGAGATTCTCAACGGCAAAAATCCGGGAGATATCCCTGTTAAATCTATGAGCGATATGGAAATCTACCTTAATCAGAAAACTGCTGATGCTCTTGGTATTACTATACCGGATAATATCCTGAAGGAAGCAGTTCAGGTTTTTAATGAGTAGGCAGGTAGCCAAACAGCATTTTAAAGAATCTTGTAATTAGGCGAGACAGGCCCTTGTCTCGCCTTTTAGCAAATGCCTGACCAAATAACAGATCAAACAACGGACAAGGAGAGACCGCGTATGAATCTTCTCGCTTATCAAGGCTCCCTGGAACTAGGAATAATCTATGCCATCATGGCCCTTGGGGTTTTCCTATCTTTTCGCACCCTGAATATGCCGGACTTAACCGTAGATGGCAGCTTTGTCACCGGGGCGGCTATCTCTGTGGTTATGTGCCTCAGCGATCATCCTTTCCTGGGTCTATTGTTAGCCTTTGTTTTTGGCTGTGTAGCCGGCTGTATTCCCGCTTTTCTCCATACCAAACTTAAAATTCAGGCTTTACTGGCAGGGATTTTGGCTATGCTGGCTCTCTATTCCCTAAATCTCAAGATTCTCAACGGTCGGCCGAACATTGCTTTGCTCAACAAAGGGACAGTCTTCAGTGAATTTGAAAAAATCGTCAGTGGCGATTACAGCCGCTTGATTTTTGCCGTTTTGCTGGTTGCCTTCTGCCTGTTGCTCCTCTGGCTTTTTTTGAATACTCGCATCGGCTTTTTCTTAAGAGCCACAGGGGATAATGACCAAATGGTCAGAGCCATGGGGGTGAATACTGACTTAACCATTTTTATAGGTCTTGCTTGTGCCAATGGCCTTGTAGCCCTCTCCGGGGCCATGATTGCTCAATACCAGTCTTATGTGGATGTGGGTATGGGTGTAGGTATGGTGGTCATTGGTTTAGCTTCGGTTATCATCGGTGAGGTGGTTTTTGGCATCAATACCCTCATGCGCAGGCTTATGGCTGTGGTTTTAGGCTCCGTCCTCTATCGCTTGGTTATTGCCGTTGCCTTGGAGTTAGGAATGCCGCCTACCGACCTGAAGCTGGTTTCCGCCATAATCGTAACCTTGGCCATGTCCACCCCGGTTTTGAAAAAACAATTCACTACCCTTAAGCGCAGACATTTCTCATAAACACCAAGGGGAATAAGCTTTGGCAATAGGAATAGGAGTGAAGATTATATGCTGGTCTTAAAAAATGTAAGCAAAACCTTTGGTCTCGGCAGTAGCAATGAAAGACGGGCTTTGGATAAGGTGGATCTGGTATTAAATGAAGGAGAATTTGTTACAGTTATTGGCGGCAACGGAGCAGGTAAGTCCACCCTCTTTAACTGTATCTCCGGGATTCATGAAATCGATGAAGGAGAAATTATTCTGGATTCTCAGGATATTACCTATCAGCCGGAATACAAGCGTTCCCGCTATATTGGCAGAGTCTTTCAGGACCCCTTAAAAGGAACAGCTTTTGATATGACTATTGAGCAGAATTTAGCCATAGCTTTGGCTAAAGGCCAATCCCTTAGCTTGCGCCCGGGGGTGACCAAAAAAGAGCTGGCCTTGTTGCGGGAGCGTTTGGCTATGTTGGATTTAGGCCTGGAAAACCGGATGAAGCAAAAAGTAGGTCTCCTCTCAGGGGGGCAGCGCCAAGCCTTAACCCTCCTGATGGCTACATTGGTGAAACCAAAAATCCTGCTTTTGGACGAGCATACAGCGGCACTTGATCCGGCCATTGCCAAAAAAGTAATGGAGTTAACCCGCCGGATCGTGGAAGAGGATAAACTTACCACATTAATGATTACCCATAATATGAAAGCCTCTCTGGAGTTCGGAACTCGGACCATTATGATGCATGAAGGCAGAATTATCATGGATCTCCGCGGAACGGAAAGAGAGCAGATGACTGTGGACCGCCTCATTGAGCAGTTTGAAAAACGCAGCGGCACGGAACTGGACAATGATCGCCTTCTTCTTGTTTAAGGTTCAGCTTTAGTTCTTAAAACTGAAATAATGCAAAAACTTATAAAAACTGGCGAATTAAATAGAATGGCATAGGAAAACAAGGCTATTCTTGAATAATGTAATAGTTTAACTCTTTACCCCTTTAGTATGTTAAAGTAAAATAACAGCATACAGTTTTATAAGAAGGGGTTGTTAAAATGAGAAGGTTTATGGCTATTGCCTTGTCCATCGTTATGTTTGGTTTGCTGTTAGGAGGATGCGGAAATACCAGCAGCACTGCTTCTTCCGGTGGGGGAGAAGCCAAGCAGGAAGTTAAGAAAATCGTAATTGGTTTGGATGATACGTTTGCGCCCATGGGTTTCCGGGATGATAAAGGTGAATTAGTTGGTTTTGATATTGATATGGCTAAAGAAGCAGCGAAACGTCTGGATATGGAAGTAGAATTTAAACCCATTGATTGGAACAGCAAAGAAGTTGAGTTAAACAGCAAAAAAATCGATATGATCTGGAATGGTTTGACTATTACTGAAGAGAGAAAGAAGAATATCCTCTTTACTGAACCGTATATGGCTAACCGCCAAATCATTGTTGTTCTTAAAGATTCACAAATCAAGACCAAAGCCGATTTGGCCGGCAAAGTGGTGGGTACCCAAGAAGGAAGCTCCAGTCTTGATGCAATCAATGCTCAGCCTGAAGTAGCCAATACTTTTGCTGAACTGAGAACTTATGGCGACTATGTAGCTGCCCTAAATGAGTTGAGCATTGGCCGTGTGGATGCCGTTGTTGGGGACGAAGTGCTCATGCGCTATTATATGAACAAAACTCCCGGCACTTATGTAGCTCTTGAGGAAGACTTCGGTGAAGAAGAATATGGCGTCGGTTTGCGCAAAGATGATACTGAACTGTTGAATAAGCTCCAGGCTGCTTTGGATGAAATGAAAGCTGACGGCACATCTGCCGAGATTTCTAAGAAGTGGTTTGGTGAAGATATCGTCAAATAAAACTAAAAATACTACTTCAATTAGATTTTGCGGAATATCATTTATAAGTCATTTATAAGCATTTGATGAATTCTGCTCTGAGATCTTTTGACCTAATACCAATGAAATGCTAGCTGCCTATTAGGAGAGAAGAGATGGACTATATACTGCAAATTCTTGGCCCCATGCTAGATGGCACAGTCGTAACCCTGAAGATGTTTTTCGTTACCATAGTATTGTCCTTGCCTTTAGGGTTACTCCTTGCCCTAGGGCGCATATCCCCCATTAGGGGGCTTAGTGCCTTTATAGGAGTATATATTTGGGTGTTTCGCGGTACTCCTTTAATGCTCCAACTATTGTTTGTCTATTTTGGTTTGCCTTACATT
>ENA-OWPA01001388-OWPA01001388.1-bioreactor-metagenome-genome-assembly--contig:-NODE-1388-length-16245-cov-12.246660_pt1 | contig 16245 bp, 9 predicted proteins | sample MGYA00238139_ERZ651803 | MGnify/ENA primary metagenome ERZ651803 (study PRJEB26909, sample SAMN07631231) | bioreactor metagenome | isolation source: Switchgrass digestor | place: USA: Dartmouth...
TGTATTTATAAAAATTACTCTCAATAAATTATAACAGAAAACGGAAAGAGAATAAAGGCTCATAAAACAATAGGAAAATATACTTTTCGATGAAATAATACCCAAAGTTAACCCACATATATTGTAAGGAGGAAATACTATGAATTTAAAAAACAATAAGATATCAATTAGCAAATTATCTGATGATATGGTATTAAGAATAATCCACGAAGAGTTTATGAGAATTAAACCAAAAAATTATAAAGAATTCTATGAAAAGAGTTGCTTACCTTCAATTTTTACTATCCAAAAAAGGTTTGGTATGAAGTTTAGTGATGTTTTGATTAAAGCAGGAGTTCCAGTTGAATTACTCAATATACCAAAACCAAATGAATACTACATTCAGAGACTCAGAGAATTAGCAGAAAAACTTGGACATTCACCTTCTATCAATGAATTAAAAAAAGCAGGATACGACCAAACAGTATATTTGTATCGGTTTGGTTCATACAATAATGCGCTTAAAATAGCAGGTTTAGAGACAAGAGAAAGTAATTTTATAGGTAAGGGTATTAATAGGAAGCAAATTATAAAAGATTATAAACAATTAAGTAAAAGCCTGGGTAGACCTGCTACTCAAAAGGATTTTAATAAATATATGCATTATACTTCACGTGTTGTTTATTCTAGATTCGGAAGTTTTGTTGCCTTACGAAAAGAGGCAGGATTTCCTATAGACAATAGGGGAACAGGGGCACGTGTTTATACTAAAGAAAAGGTTTTAAAAATGCTTGTGAGGGATTACATCTTATATCAAAGGCCATTAACAAAAAAAGAATTGAAGAGCATAAATGAATATCCAAGTATTAGCGAAATACTTGTATTATTTAAAACAACAAGGATGGAGAAAGTTTGGGAAGAAGTTAGTATTGAAGCAATGAAAGTTTTAAGAGAAAAGGCTAATAATAAACGTCAAAATTATGAAGCAGTTATTGCAGGTAAAAAAGGAGAAAGGAATGTTGCTCATAATTTGGAATTCCTTGATAAAAACAATTTCATTGTCTACAACGATATCATTGTTTATGACGAAGATTATAAGTTATCACAGCAAATTGACCATCTTGTTATTGGACCTGGCGGTGTTATTAGCATTGAAACAAAGAGCCTCAAGGGTGAAATTATCGTAAGGGATAATGAAATGTGGGAGCAGTATAAAGACAATGTTATGAATCAAATAATCAACCCAACTCAGCAAGTGATGAGGCATGAATATATCTTGAAACGCATATTTCCAAAGGAAATCCCTATTAAAAGCATCATAGTAATGGGTAATTATCATACAAAAGTAAGAAATGAAAATTTATGTACTTTTCCAATAGTAAATGCCAATGCAATATTGCCATTTATAGATGAACATAGCAGTAAAGCAGTTTTAACAGAAAAACAGATTCAGTGTGTGAATAAAATTTTGATAAAGCACATGATTCAAAATCGACAAAATACAGAGTATGTTTCATAACAAGGAGCAAACATAATTAGTATTATTCTTGGGATAAATGAATGTTGTAAAGAAGAATTATTAAAAGAGTGCATGCCTTAGTGGCATGTACTTTTTCATAGAGATTTAAGACATATAAAGGGTTTTAATTTTAACTGTAGAATAAATAAAATAGGGTAAATGGTAATAAGTATGAGGGATGATAGGATGATAAATGACAACTGTTATGTATATAAAAAAGAAGTGGACTGGTCGGTGTTACATCAGGGCGTGAGTATACCCGTAACTATACAGATAGTTTTTCAAAATGCTATAAATAAGTTCTTGCCAAGAGGCAAGTCTACAGACATTTATCTGGTGATGGGAGGAAAGACTTATTAAAACTAACAAACCAAAAGAGTCAAAAGAGATATATTCATTATGAATAGTGTATTACCATTTAATAGGTTATCTCTATATTAATCTACTTAAGATTTAACAAAATTTATAAATTTACCTGAAGACGAATGAAAATTATGATATAATAATGACTAATAATGACGATATTTGTTAATGAGGGGTGATGTGTTTGTATAAAGATATTTTGAATAAAATCCATAATATTGCAAATAAAACTGATATAAAAGATGGTTCTACTTTAGCGGATATTTTAGCGAAGCGTTTAGTAATATATAAACTTGGCGAAATGCAAATGTGGTGGAATAGCAATATTTTTACTAATGAAGGTTTATTATATATGAAAAGTATGTTTCCTAATTCTTATCATATAAATATGATACTTACAGCAATGAGAACAGCAAGAAAGGTAGAAAGTACCTATCTGAATAGTAAAGGGAATAATATTTCATTTTACAGTTTAACTGATGAATTAGAGGACAACCTTGAGAAAATATTATGTTTGTTATGTGACATGAATAATAAGGTTATGAAAGACACCATTAATGACTTAATTTCTATTGATATTCCATTACAATTATATGAAATATTTGATGAACTAGAAGAAAAAAAACCTGAAAAAATAGAGCCTCCGACTATATGCTTTGGAAATATAAAGTATGATTTGTTATTTTACAATAACCAAATAAATTTTAAAGAATTAAACGATGTTTTACAGCCATTACTTTGGGGATACAAAAAATCGGAGCAGAAGTCACTAAATATAGGATACTATAACATTACATAGGAGTTGAACATGATGTTACCAATTGTAAAACGATATAATTCTAATATAAGGGCTGTTGGAACAAAAATTCCAGAGACAATAGAGTTTTTAAAACTATATTCTCAAAACTTTGATATTAATTATGTAAAAACAAGAATAGTTGATGAAAATATATTTAATATAGGAAATTTAAGGACTATAAAGAATCTGTTTTCTACATTAAAATCACGTTATGCACTAAATAATGAATATTATAAAGTGAAAAATCTTACAGATGTTGTTAGTTCAGACTTAAATACAGAAATTATAAAGAGCATTATATTTTTATATTTTGCTCAATATGAATATGCTGTTTTTGAAGTAATGACAGAGTGCATTTTTCCACTAAAACAGAATAGATTTAATAAGTTAAATGGAAGTACAATTTTGAGTTTTTTTGAAGAAAAAAAAGAAGAACATCCCGAATATTTTTCGTGGTCGAAAAATAGTTGTGAAACATTTGCTAGTATGATGCTCACATCAGCAAGAGATTTTGGCTTTTTAGAGAAAAAGAATAATAAAGAATATATAATATCTAATCGGCTTTTACCTTTGAAAACGGTAGGATATTTACTTTATTATATCAAAGAATTTGAAGAAGATGTTGTAAATTCATTATATCTAAAATTGTATTTAATTACACGAGAAGAACTTATATTTTACCTAAATGAATTAAGCAAAGAAGGATTTTTGGAATATAGAGTAATCAAAGATAATGTAGACATAATATTTAACTATAAGTCATTAGATGAATTCATAAAAGTAATTATAAGTAGGTGATGGCTTTGGGAATAAATGATAAAATTAACTTATTTATACAGTCTATAGAACGAATAAAATTACCTGATAGTAGAGGAGCAAGGCTTTTTTGCCTAACTATAAATGATGACCAGCAGGCTTTTTATGTGGAACTAGATAATATTATTAAAGGACTTAATGGGAATGGTGAAAATATAGATAATATAAATATCAGTAAATTACTCATTAAATCTCTTGAAGATGATAACATGTTATCAGGTATAGAAGAAATTGAAAAAAATTCTCCTGAATTTATCGAACAACAATACAGAATACTGGAGAAATATTTTATTGATAAAATTCGTAAAAGGGTAGTATCTAGTTTAGCAGATATAGTTGTACTATCAAGAGTAGAATTTACGTATCCATATATAACTAATGCATTTAGGATAATGATGGAGTTTGAGAACGAGTATGATAAAGCCATATTACTTATACTTCCTGGCGAGAAAAAAGCAGAAAATCTATATAGATATTTGAATAAAATTGATATATCAAGTCCCAGTTTCAGAATAAAAGATATAATGGATTTTAGGAGGAACTAACATGGAGTTATTAAGAAATATATTTGATTCAGATGTAATGGAAAAAACTATTAACTCGGTTATAAAAGTTAATGACAATAAAGATATCATAACAGAAATACAGGAATATGTAGTTACCAATGAGATAGAAGAACATTACAAAAGGTTTTTTGATGCATATTTTAACAATAGTGCACCAGACACCTGTGTTTGGATTTCAGGTTTTTTTGGAAGTGGTAAGTCGCATTTTATGAAGATACTTGGCTATTTACTTCAAAATCAGAACTATCAAGGAATTGATGTAGTAAAAGCGATTGCTAATAAAATCAAGAATAATGCTTTACTTGCTGCGGATTTAAAAAATAAACTTACGAAACAGAATAATAAAGTGATTATATTTTCTATGACAGACGTTTCTTCTCATGATAAAAGTTTACTGGAATCAATATATTCACAGATTATGGTATCGTTTGGATATTCTGAAAGCATTGAACTTGCAAAGTATGAATTGACCATGACATTAGAAGGTAAATACGAAGAGTTTAAGCAGATGGTTTTAGAAGAAGAAGGAGAAGAATGGGAGAAGTTTAGAGATTTAAAATTAAATAATAGAAATAGAGTGTTAAATAGTATTATACCCAAATTATATCCAGAAGTATATAAAGATGAATTTAAACTTTCTGATGTATTTATGGATATAAGTGTTACTTCTGATAAAATAGCAGAACTTATAAAGACCTTAGTGGGACTGTACCCAGAATATGATAATATCATTCTGATGATAGATGAAATGGGTCAATACATAGGAAACGATGAAGAAAAAATGTTATATCTGCAAGGTATTGCAGAAAGTATTGATAAAGTGCGAAAAGAATTAGGAAAAAAAGGGGTCTGGTTTATAGTTACTTCCCAGCAGAAACTACAAGATATGATAGAGGATTTTGACGCAAATTCTAAAAGAAAATTCAATAGATTAAGCCATAGATTTTCTACTAGAATAGATTTGAGGTCAGAAGACATAGACAGGGTAATTAAAGATAGGGTATTACGTAAGAAACAGAATTATACTGATAAATTGATAGAATACTACAACAATAACGGTGGCGCAATTGCAGCAAATCTAAAAATTGAAAATACTAGAAACATATATATTGGTTCTCAAGACAATTTTGTCGAATCTTATCCTTTTTTGAACTATCATTTTTATATAGCAAGAGATTTGCTTCAGGAAATGATGGGACCCGATAAAAAACATGTTAATTACGGCGAAAGGAATATGATTAGATTAACCCAAAATGTTTTAAAAAATAGTATGAAAGAAATGCCTTTAGGAAGTTTCGTATCTCTTGATTTTATATTCGATGCTGTAAAACAGGATATCGATAATGAAACCAGACTTGATATAGAAAGAAAAATACCAGAAGTATTTGAAGGATGCGAAAACCAGGAACTCTATGTAAGAGTAGCCAAGGCTCTATTTGTATTAGGTCACGTAAAGTATATTGGTAATAATATTAAAAATATTTCAGCATGTTTAACTAATAATCCACTTTCACCAATCAATGAAAATGATGTTAAGAATGTTTTGAATGAATTAATAGAAAAAGGATTCGTGGGTAAAGTAAATGAGGGCGGTTATAAGTTATTGTCAGTAAAAGAGAAAAAAATTGAAGAGAAAATTAAAGATGTATCAGTTAGAAAGTCCGATATAGATAGGAAAAGACGTGATATAATAGAAGATTTACTTAAGGAAGTCAAGGCAGGTATAAGACATAAGGGTTCAAAGTTTGATATAAATCTTACTATCGATGGAGAAGAAAAATCAAAAGGTGGATTCATAGGTCTAGAAGTACATACATCATATGAAGGTCAGATATTTATTGCTATTGATAATAATGAAAAAGTTGTTAAATGGTATACTACAGAACAGACAGAAATTAACAATATGATAACAAGGATGTTGAAATTAAGTAAAGCCATTAGTGAATTGGAAGACGACTCTCTTGAGGCTATAACTATAAAAAGGGAAAAACAAATTGAGTTAGATGGGTTAAAGAGAGATATTCCCAATAAAATAGAAGATTCGTTGATGGAAGGAAAAATATATTATTGTGGGTTTGATTATAAACCTAAAGATTATGGAAACCTTGTTAAGAATGCTGCAGAAAAGTTTATCATAGAAGAAATTATACCTAAAGTATTCAATAGGTTCGAAGATGGGGCTATCAATATACAACCAGCAGATTATAAAAAATATATTCAGGATGTAATTTTAGTAGATAGGCCTAAAGGCTCATACCCTGACTTGCGTGATTTAGGAATAATGGAGGATAGAACCATAAAATTAAGTGGTGCTGTGTACGATACACTCTATAATTATATTTTAAGTAGAGATAAGTGGAAGGAGATTATTATTGGTAGCACTATACTTGCAGACTTTATAAAACCTCCTTATGGCTGGTCTCAGAACATATTACGTCTTGTACTCGCTGCCATGCTTCGTTTAGGCAAAATTGAAATTCATTCAGAAGGAGTAAGATACGATAATTATAGTCAATCAAAAATAAAGGATATATTCCTTAAGGATTCATTATTTAAAGACGTAAAAATTATACCAGTAGTTGAAGCAGATGCTACAGCAAGATTGATTGCAAAAAATAGACTTGCAACAATATTCGGCAAATATGCTATAGACACTATTGAAGATTTATCTAGAAAGATAAAAGAGGTATGTGAAGAAGAAATAAATAAAATCAATACAATAAAAAATCAGGTTAGACATATAGAGTTTCCTGAAACAGTTATTAAAATATTAACAGAGAAATCAAAAGTCTATGAAAAAATAAATCTTTCAGGAGATAATCAAAGGATAACTGATTTTGTTAAGATTTCTGAAGATGATATGCAAAAAATGTTTGTAATGGTTAAGTCTATTTCTGAATTTATTAATACAAAAATTGATGAGTACAAAGAGGTTAGAGAAGAAATAAACATAATTAAACGATTTAATGTATACCTAAATGGTGATGTGAGGTTAGGTTTTGAAAACAATTATAATGATATTATTACAAAAATTAGCGGGGAATCTATTATAGAGGATTGGCAAAATATCTATGAGCAGTATCTAAAACTTAAGGGAATAGTCAACAACCTGTATATTAGTAATCATAATGAATGTAATAGTGGCTATGAAAAAGCAATAAAAGATATAACGGAAAAATATAAAAACGACGTGCCAAATGAAAAGTTGGAAGAATATCTAAAACCATTATCAAATAAAATATGCCATGATATAGACAGGGCAGAAAACTATAGGTGCAAGGAATGTAAACGAGACATACATGCTTTAAAAAGTGATATTGAAATCCTAGAAACCCTAAAGTCGGGTATAATGGCAAAGATAAATAATTATATAAATCCTCCAAAACCCCCTATACATCCACCGATGCCTCCAAAGAAAAATGAGGTAGAAATAACACAAGTAATTTACGATACTCAAAAAAGAGTAATAAAGGATGAGACAGATATGGAGGAATTCTTAAAAGAAATAAAACAGAAGATACAAAAACAGTTGAGAGAAGGAAAACAGATACTTATAAAATAAGGGGTGCTACGGATGAGTCTAAAAGACATAGATATCGGGATAAAAAAGATTAAATCAATGCTTATATCAGATTTGGAAAGACAATTAAAACTTTTAGGTATAGGCTATGATAAAATATATACTCATGAAGAAATAAATGATGTTTTCGATATAAATAGAAAATATAAAAGGAAGCAAGTTCTTGATGTACTTATAAACGAATGTGAAGAAAGTGAGATAGGCCTATTATTAAGTGATGCTAAAATAAGAGAAAAAAATATAAGAAAGTTTATTAGAGAGTGTGCTTTTGATTTATTGAATAAAATATGTGCCATAAGACTTCTTGAAGAAAGAAACATGATTGCACCAACTATTAAAAAATTTAAGGAGTATGGAAATAAATCTGAGGTGCAGAAAAACTTAGGCCAGGTATCATACAGTTTGTTAGATAGAGACCCCTATGATGGATTGAGATATGCCATTGAATCAACCTTAAGAGAACTTTCTACTCAAATTAAAGTACTGTTTGAGGTTAATAGTGAGCATAGTCTTTTGTTTCCAGACCCAAAAACTTTAAAAGACATCATAAATATTTTACTTGATGAAATTCCAGAAGAAGATTGGAGACGAGATGATTTTATTGGATGGACCTATCAATACTTTGTTGAAGATGAAAAAGAGGAGATTGAACAAGCGGACACACCCGAAGAAATAGCAGCCAAAACACAAGTGTATACTTATGACTGGATTGTAAAGTATATAGTGGACAATACACTTGGAGCATATTGGAATGAAATAAAATCAGGGGAAAGACCTAAACAAAGTGTAGAAACAATAAAGTTGGTAGACCCTTCATGTGGAAGTGGCTCTTTTCTTGTTTATGCATTTGATAAATTTTATGAAATATATAAAGAAGAGGGAAAAGTATCGGAAGAAGATATTCCTAACTTCATTATTAGTAAAAACCTTTATGGGTTGGATATAGACGAGAGGGCAGTACAACTATCAGCATTAAACCTTTATATTAAGGCAAAAGAAAGAAACAGGAATATACAAATTGAAAAATTTAATATTATTTGTACAGATAGTAGAATTAAACAAGATGTCAATATAGATAAATATTTATCATCAATATATATGGACCCCGAAATACGAGTAGTAATAAAAAATATTGTTAAGCAAGCATTTATTTATATGAAAGAAAATAATATTCTTGGCAGCCTTATGAAAATTGAAGAGGTAATAAACCCAATTATTGATGAATATATAAGGGGTAAGAGAAGACCATCTGATAGAGAAAGACAGGCTAAAAGTAAAAAAAATATAAAAAATGGTGAACAAATTACGCTAGTTCCCCCAGAAATAGAGCAGTTTTCTTTAGATAGTATATATAAAATAAATTATGAATCAAGGGAAGAATTTGTTGATTATTTGAGACAAAAAATTTTGGACTGTGTTGACTATGTGGTTACAAAAATTAATAAAGATAATGATATTAACAGTAGAATATTTGCAAAAGATTTGGATAGAGGAAGCCACTTTATAGGTGCAATGATGCAGAAATATGAGATTGTTGTAGGCAACCCGCCATATTTAACAAACAGAAAAATGGGACAAAACTTAAAAAAATTAGTAGATGATAAATATCCAGATTCAAAATATGATTTGTATTCTGCGTTTGTTGAATGTTGTTTAACAAAGTTGGTTAATAAAGGATATTTTGGGAATATAATTCCTGATACCTTTCTTTGCTTAAGTTCTTTTAGTAAGTTTAGATATGCTTTATTAAAAAGATATTCTTTAAAAAAATTGATACATTTAGGGCAAGTTTTTAAAGGATACCCTACAGAGGTATTAGTTAAAATTGTACGTAATGAAATGAATGATAAAAATAAATGTATGTTTATAAACTTAAAAGAGAGTAGGGATAAAGAAAACGCTATTAGAGATATAGATCAGCATGAGAGTAAAAACTATCTTCAAAAAGATTTTCTTAAAATTGATGATTATATGTTTATGTATTGGTTGTCCCCAAATATGTTGGAGACATTTGCTAATTTTGAAAAATTAGAGCCAAGTTTTGCAGTGGTTAGACAAGGACTTTCAACAGGAGACAATAATAGGTTTGTATTACATAGATGGGAGGTAAAACAAGATTTAATTGGAGTAAAGTGGTACTTGTTTGCTAAGGGTGGTGGGAGTAATAAATATTATGATGAACATAAATACATCATTTTTTGGGAAAATGATGGAGAAAAGATAAAATCCTTAGCAAAACAAAAGTATGGGTCAGAAACAAGAACTATTAAAAACCAAAATTTTTATCTTAGAAGAGGAATTAGTTTTAGTAGTATAGGAGGCAAAGTATTAAGTTTAAGATATATGCCTGCAAATTGGATTTTTGCAGATAAAGGGTCGTGTATTTTTGTTAATGATGAGGATAATTTACTTTATGTATTAGGACTGCTAAATACAAAAGTTATGTCTTATTTTGCTTATAGTATTAATCCTACTGTATCTTTCCAAGTAGGCGACCTAAAAAGAGTTCCAATAAAATTGTCGAGTTATAAAGAATGGGTTTCAATAAATACTTTTATAATAATATGTCTGAAAAAATTTTTATATAAATTTAATATTTTATCTGATTTATATGAGACTGATTTAATATCAAAGGCTATTGAGGAGAATGAGGAAAAAGAGAAATTAATTGATTATGTGAAAGATTCTATATTTGATATTTATCTATTATATATAACGATTGAAGAATTGGAATACTTAAATAATGAAATGGCGGCTGAAATACTAAACTTAAACTGTAAAGATAAAGAAGAAATATCAACTAGGTATCAAAAGAGTTGCATAGAGAGTAGTATAATTAAAGATTTCTTTATAGATACTTATCTTGAGATGTTAAAATATATAAACAAAGAAGATATTTTAGAGTTTAATATTGACAAAAGTTTGTTATTAAATATTGCAGATAAATCAATATCTAAACTTAAATCATTATATAAAAACATTAATCTCGTAAATAAAGAACAGCCTTTAATAGATAATGTCAAAAGTGCATGCACCAAAAAAGATGCAGATATTATAAGTATTGCAAAAGAATTAAGTATTCATCCAAGGTCTGTACTTTCTGTAATGCAAAAGAATGATATCTACATTAAGGAAGACATAATAGAAACAATTAAAAGATATTTACAAACTCTCGCTAGAAAAGCATTTGATGACGATAATGACGGTATTGTCCTTTTAGCAGAGATGCTCGATAGGATACATGATGAGTTATCAAATACCTTTAAAGATAGAGCATCATCCATTGAAACAGAAATCAATAATATTATAGGTAAAGATATAGAAAAATGGCTGAGGGACGAATTCGCAATAGATTATGTAAACAACACTGGATATGATAAGAAAACAGATAAGTACAAAGAAATTAAAAACCCATGGGAACCACTAATATGGAAAGGACAATCGCCTAAGAAGAACTTTACTATTTTTGTATGGCGATACAAGATTACTCCTGATACTGAACTAAAGATTAGAAGCCAGTATCTTGAAAATGAAATAGAATCTTATAAGATGAGAATAAAAGATATTGATAGTAAACTAGTAACAGCGGATGAAAAAGAAAAGAAGATACTTGAAAAAGAGAGAGATGAAATTCTAAGTATAGTAGATGACTTGAATGATTATCATAAGTGGATTAAGGAGAATGGAATAAAAATAAGGGGTATGTGGTTTAACTTAGAGTAAACTGAGGTGGTTGCTGTGAAAGAATATATTGAAGAATTGATAGAAAATGCATTTAGAAACAGCAATATTGTTATATGGAAGGACCAGGAAAGATATTTTGAAGAATTCTTTAAAGGTTTTGTTATGAAAGGGGTCACCAATATTACTTATAACAATAGTATTACACAGTTAAAAACAACAGTAGAAAAAGAAGACCCATTCATATTAAATAAATATCTTATTTATGTAGCAGTAGAGGATTTTGATTCTGATTATGAGTATTTTGGTAAGACAGTTTCTGTGAATTTATTTGACATACTCAATTTGAGATTTGGCATCAAATACAGTAGAGATTTATATTGTTTTGTTAATGATTATAAAGGATACATTGCCACAAATTTTGAAAAGTTAAAGGAGTATCATAATGGTACTCCTCTTGATGTAAATGGATTAAAAGAACTTGTTATTAAAGTAATTTTTGAATTGAATCATTTTAATATGGATGATTTAATTATTAAATTAATGTTTGCACCAAATAGAGTTAAACTTTTTGAAATGATAAAAAGACCTACGCTTATTTCTTTTTTTTATAAACAATTAGAGGAAAACTATGGCATAAAACTTCAAGTAGATTCTGAACAAGAATTTGTAGATAAAATTTCTTTTGCTATGCTTGTAAATGCATATTATTATCAGGCTGATGGAAAAGAAATGAGTTCATATGAATCATTCATAGTTTCAGACGAAGTTAAGAGAGAAAGAATTTTTAATTTTGTAGACAATGTTTGGAGAAACAATGATAAATATAAGGAACAATATGTTTATTATTCTAATAAATACCAGAACCAATTTATAGAGACATTACCATCAATATCAGTAAAAGAAAGTATTCATATTAATGAATGTAAATCTGATATTTTTATTGTTATCGATGAAAAGTTGTATGATGAAGTGAAAAGAAATATTAAGGAAGTAATATATAGTGACGGCGATACAAAACTATTAGATAAAGTTTATGCTACCATAAAAAATAGACAAGATACTTTTTGGTCAAAAAATGAACTATTTACAAAATGGACAAGCATAGGCTATCTTATTGATTTTCTTTACCTGTATCTAGATTTCAGCATCCAGTATAAGAATAAAACATACATAAAAGTAGAAGATTTAATTAAAGATTACACTCAGCATCTTTATAAAATTGATTATAACTATAGAAGATTTAGAGAAGTTTTAATGGAAATCGATATTGAAGGCTCACTTATAAACAAGATTAATCAAATGTACAATATTTTTCTTGATGATATAAACTATAAATATAGTTTATTAATAGAAAAAATAGATAAATACAATATTGAAGGTATTAAAAATCAACAAATTGTATGGGATGACTTTGTAAAACAACAAGGAAAGAAATGTATTATATTTGCCGATGCCTTAAATTATGAATTAGGGAAAGAACTAGAAGAGAAATTGAGCCAATTTGAAACTCAAAATACTATAATGGTAAGTTTTTTACCTTCTATAACAGAAATAGGTATGTCAAGACTTATCATGCATAGGAATGAAAAACTTATATTAAAAAATGACAATAATGGCATATCAATTACAACGGATGAATATGAAAGAAATTTAAGTTATAGAGACAACCGTAAGGAAAAAATGCTCAGAGATATTCCTGATTTAGACTTTAAAGAAATTTCGGACATATTAATGCAAAGTACAGATAACTTAAAGGATAATATAGTGATATTTTCAAGAGATATAGATAATATTGGAGAATCTGGGGTAACCTTTGCAATAGAAATTTTTAGAAATAATGTAAGAGATATTATACGAGTAGTAAACATCTTATCAAGTAAAGGTTATACAATATTTATTTCATCAGACCACGGTTTCTTATATTCAGTAGGAAATAAACCTATAAAGTCATCACAAGGCGATTATATTAAACTTTCATTGAGATATGGAATAGGAAATAACATTCAAAGTGAGCACATTGTGAAATGCAGTGATTGGGCTAGTATTGAAAGTGATTATGATTTAGTTTTTGCAAGAGGAATTGCAGAATATAGCATTAAAGGAGGAAATGAAGATTTTACTCATGGAGGAATTTCTTTACAAGAGAACATAATACCATATATAAAAATTAAGCCTATAGTTCAAGAAAAACAAGATACCATAAAATACAAATTTATAGTTCCTGAAAAGATTAGAAGCAAGATTATAAGAATAAATATTGAATGTGACAAAGAAAATACAGAGATGGAACTTGAGGTGTCTCTTGAGGGCGATAAATATAATGAAAAGAAGAACTTTTCGGTTCAATTAGAAAATGGCCGTGCTGAAATAAAATACAGGTTATATGAAAAACTTCCACCTAATAATAAATTTGTTACAATAAAAATATTTGATATTGAATCAAAACTTAAATTGCATGAGAGTAAATCATATGTAGACTTAATTGATGATAAAAAACTATTTTAGATAGTAGGTGATAAGGATGCTGGATGCTTTGGATAAATTAGCACTTGAATGTTTTGAGGGGAGAGTGGTAAGAAAAGATTTAGTGAGGAAACTAAAAGTAGGATATAATGTACCATCCTATGTACTTGAATATTTGCTAGGAAGATATTGTGGCATATATGATGAAGATGAAATATCACTAGGCATGCAATCAGTTAAAGATATATTAGAAAAGCATTTTGTTTCACCTGATGAAAGTGAGAAAATCAAAGCAATTATAAGGGAGCAGGGTATATATAGGATTATTGACAAAATTTCGGTTAAATTAGATGATAGAAAAGATAGATACTGGGCTGAACTTATAAATATGGGTCTTAAAGAAGTAAATATTTCGGATGAACTCGTAAAGGCAAATGATAAGTTGTTAGGCAGTGGCATGTGGGCAATTCTTGATATAGAATATGATACTGAAATGTATGGAAAAGGTGGAACAAGACCTTTTGTAATAAAAGAAATAATTCCTATACAAATGGCTTCCTTGGATATACAAGAAATTAAGAACGGAAGAACCAAATTCAGCACAGAAGAATGGATGGATTTTGTTTTACGAAGTATTGGATACGAACCTAACGAAATGAAAAATGAGAGAGTAAAATTATTATTTATTTCGAGATTGATACCTCTGTGTGAAGCAAACTTTAATCTGATTGAACTTGGACCAAGAGGAACAGGTAAATCCTATGTATATAGAGAAGTTTCTCCTTATTCAATACTTGTATCAGGAGGAAAAACGACAGTTGCAAATTTATTTTATAACATGAGTTCAAGACAAATAGGATTGGTAGGCTATTGGGATACTGTTGCTTTTGATGAAGTTGGAGGAATGAAATTTGGTAATTCTGATGCTGTACAAATCATGAAAGATTATATGGAGGCAGGAAGTTTTTCTAGAGGTAAAGAGGAAATTGGGGCTTCAGGTAGCATGGTATTTATCGGTAATATCGATGGCAATATTGAAAGAATTAGTGAAATATCCCATTTATTTACTCCGCTTGTTCCTGAAATGAGAGATGATACAGCATTTCAAGATAGGCTACATTTTTATTTGCCAGGTTGGGAAATACCGAAAATGTATCCTGAACTTTTTACTTCACATATTGGTTTAATTGCAGATTATTTTAGCGAATTCTTAAAAGAAATGAGGAAGGTATCATATACTGATGCCATAGATAAATATTTTAGATTTGGGAGAAGTTTAAATCAGAGAGATGTTAAGGCAGTAAGAAAAACTGTTTCTGGTTTAATAAAAATACTTCATCCAGATGGTCTTTATTCAAAAGATGACATCGAGAATTATGTTGCATTTGCTATGGAGATGAGAAGAAGAGTTAAAGAACAGATGAAGAAAATTGGTGGTCTAGAATTTTGGGCAACTTCATTCTCTTATATAGATATTGAAAATGGACAAGAGAAATTTGTTACTTTAAAAGAAAAGTCGGGGGGAAGAGTAATACCTGAGACTAATTTATCTCCAGGAGAAGTGTATACAGTTGGAATAGACTTAGATACACGTAAGCCATCAGTATTCAAAATAGAAGTTCAAACTACTATGGGGTCTGGGATATTATTTACAGGTAATATGTCAAGAGCAATGAAAGATGCTGCGAATAATGCGAGAACATACATAATGACACATGCGAAAACTCTTGGGGTAGAGAAGGCAATTAATGAATGTAAACTTCATATTAATGCAATTAATCTTATGCAGTCAAAGGAAGGCAGCGAAACAGGTATGGCTTTTTTCATAGCAATAATGAGTGCTTTGACTGGTAAGTATGTTAAGAAACAAATTGTAGTTTTAGGAGAAATGTCAAACAAAGGTACTGTAAGTCCAGTAAGTAATTTAATAGAAGCACTTCAAGTATCTTTAGATGCAGGAGCAAAAACTATACTTGTTCCAATGGATAATTTAAAGGAAATTGCTGGGGCACCCCAGGACTTAATGGCCTCTATAACTCCAGATTTCTATCAAAATCCTGAAACTGCTATGTATAAGAGTTTAGTATTAGAATAATATTAAATATTACGCTTCATATTAATTGGTGAGTTTACTGACCCTATAGATAATAACCAGGGGGAAAGGAAGCAACTTATTTGCGATAAAGAAGAAAGTAGTGATTGCAAAAATAGGCTGCCGTCTACCAGCCCAGCAAATGCGATACGATTCAAAGATAAGTTAGAAGACCAGTGGAAGGTTATTTTACCGTATTTAGGACTTATTGATAATAGCCAGTAATAATTTATAATAATAGAACATTGGGCTTGAATCAAGATTCTTGATTACTGTGAAAGGGCATACATTTTCATAAGGAATAAGGTTTAAGGAGTAAAGGGTAAAAGGGGATACAAGGCAATATTTAATCAAAAATATATATTGTGCTTACTAATAGTATAA
>ENA-OWPA01001389-OWPA01001389.1-bioreactor-metagenome-genome-assembly--contig:-NODE-1389-length-16244-cov-11.714047_pt1 | contig 16244 bp, 15 predicted proteins | sample MGYA00238139_ERZ651803 | MGnify/ENA primary metagenome ERZ651803 (study PRJEB26909, sample SAMN07631231) | bioreactor metagenome | isolation source: Switchgrass digestor | place: USA: Dartmouth...
TGTAGATGTGATTTCTATTAACACATCTTTGGTGCTCTCTGTCTATCTATTTCCTACAGTAAAGTTACGCTATCGGCAGGCAGAATTAAGGTTTACTTTCTCGGCTTTCAATAGTATAATAAGATTGTTATAAATAAAAAGGGAGGTTGCCTCAGTGTTAAGAATTTATATCTGCCCGAAATGTTATAATTTTAGAATGGTATCAAAAAGGCCGGATGCCATTTGCCTGCATTGTGGCAATAAGTTGGATATATGTGACATTAATTATATTGACTACATAAATATGACACAGAAGAAACGTAATGAGCTAAGAGAGAGTTATAAAAAAAGAATTATGTTGTATGCCGAAAAAATGCAAAATTCAGATCAAACAAAGTCTGAGAGTACCTTTTTATAGTTTTATAATAAGGTCTCTTTTTATTGTAGGTAGAGAAATTGAATGTTTAGCTCAAAATTGACATAAATTTATTATATATAATATGTTAGCGTGAATTTTACATATGATACGAAGCATAACTTAATGATGGAGATTTGCAATGACAAAAAGAATTATAGATAAGAAGCTGACCTTCAGGAGATTATTCCTGCTGCTATGTGATGTTGTAATAATTATTATATCCAGTGCACTGGGACTGTTGCTTAGATTTGATCTTTCACCCGGTAAGGTGGATCAGATATATATTGAAGCGGTATGGAGTTATTTACCTATAAATATACTTGTAAGCCTGATAGTCTTTTATATTCTAAAATTATACCATAGCATCTGGCGCTTTGCCGGTATAATAGAGATGCAGAATGTCTTTGTGGCAACTATGATATCGTCATTGCTGCAGTATGCCGGCTATCAGATAAGCGGCAACCGTGTCCCCAGAAGCTATTATTTTTTGTATGCCGGCGTATTGTTCCTTCTTGTTCTTTCAAGCCGTTTTGCATACCGTTTTGTAAGATATATAAGGAGAAAGCAATTTAACAGCAAGGATGTAAAGCAAGTAATGATAATTGGGGCTGGCAATGCTGCCAATGCCATAATCAAGGAAATAAACACAAGTGAACATATACGCAATACGGTAGTCAGGTGCATAATTGATGATGATCCCAACAAGCAGGGTACATATATCCATGGAATTAAGGTGGTGGGAACCCGTAATGACATAATTGACTGTGCGGGTCTTTATCATATAGATGAAATAATTATTGCGATGCCTTCCGCACCAAAGAAAGTAATCAGTGAAATAGTTGATATCTGTAAGGAGACAAGCTGTTCACTAAAAATTCTGCCCGGAATATACCAGTTCATGAATGATGAGGTTAGTGTCAGCAAGCTCAGGAATGTTGAGGTAGAGGACTTGCTGGGCAGGGATCCGATTAAGGTAGACATTGATTCAATTGCAGGTTATGTAAAGGATAAGGTTATATTGGTAACAGGCGGAGGTGGGTCTATCGGCAGCGAGCTATGCAGACAGCTGGCGCAGAGACAACCAAAGCGACTAATTATTGTTGACATATATGAGAACAACGCGTACGATATACAGCAGGAGCTGTTAAGGGACTACCCTGACCTTGATCTGGTGGTGCTTATCGGATCTGTACGCAGCTCAAAGAGGATGAACAGCATATTCAAGACCTATAGGCCTCAGATAGTATATCATGCAGCAGCCCATAAGCATGTACCTCTTATGGAGGATAGTCCAAATGAAGCAATTAAGAATAATGTTATAGGAACATGGGTTACAGCGGCTGCAGCAGATCTGTATGGAGCGGAGAAATTTGTGCTTATATCTACCGACAAGGCTGTCAATCCTACCAATATCATGGGCGCATCCAAGCGCATTTGCGAGATGATTATACAGACCTATAACAAACGTTCCAAAACAGAGTTTGTAGCTGTAAGATTCGGAAATGTGCTGGGATCCAACGGAAGTGTTATCCCTCTGTTTAAAAAGCAGATAGAGGCCGGCGGACCGGTGACGGTAACACATCCGGATATTATAAGGTATTTTATGACTATTCCTGAGGCAGTATCGTTGGTTCTGCAGGCAGGAGCTTATGCAAAAGGAGGGGAGATATTCGTCCTTGATATGGGTGAGCCGGTAAAAATTTTGGATTTGGCTGAGAACCTTATCAGGCTTTCAGGTTATAAGCCATATGAGGACATAGATATTGTATTTACCGGCCTTCGTCCTGGTGAAAAGCTTTATGAGGAGCTTCTGATGGCAGAAGAAGGGCTGCAGGAAACAGAAAATAAACTGATATTTATAGGAAAGCCCATAGATTTTGATGAGGATAAATTCCTGCAGCAGCTTGAGGAGTTGAAGGAAGCTTGCCTGAAGGAACCGGATGATATACGAAAGCTGATAAAAGAGATTGTACCAACATATAAAATATAAAAAAATGGAATAGAGAAATGGAGAGGTAGTATGAATGAAGAAATAACCTTAAGGCAACTTATTGAAATGGTTTTAAAAAGAAAATGGATTATTGGTATTGTAACTGCAATAGCAATCCTGTTAAGTGGAATATATAGCTTCTTTATGCTGGAACCGACATATAGTGCAACGGCAACATTATTTGCAAATCCGATAGAAAACAAGCAGACTAGAAATACAACTGGAATAAATGAGATGATTGATTCATTGGCTGTATATCCCAGTATGTCTATTGATACATATAAGGAGCAGGTTATAAATAGTACAGTTATAGCTGATACAATAAATGAATTAAATATAATCAATGATAAAGGTGAATTAATTCAGTGGAGTGCATTGGCAAAAAAACTGTCAGTTGAAAAAATAGGAAATACTAATTTGCTCAAAATAACTGTAAAAGACAAAGATCCGGTAATGGCAGCTAAAATAGCAAATTCCGTAGCCGATAAATTTATCAAATATATATCAGATAACACCAGAAAATTTGGTGAACAGGCTACAGCAGTAATAGAAGAGCGGCTTAAGAATGAAGAAATGAAGTTGGAGGAAGAAGCAAAAAAGCTAAAGGATTATTTATCAAGCTCACATAATATAGACCAACTTAAGTTAGAGCTACAAAGCTTATATAGTAAAATAGACGGATATAACATTCAGCTTATTGATATTGAAAAGCAAATACAGGCTGACGTTGATGCGCTGAAGGTTCTTTTGGCTGGAAAGGATACTGTAAGTAAGATTAATCTTGATGATTTAAAGCTGAATGTTCCGCTTGACAATGGAAAAGTAAATCAGGATTTGGAGATTAGCATCAAATCAGGTGATGAGCTGCAGAAGGCATTAATTACTATTAAAGCCACCGAAATTGAAACAAGATTGGTGCAGAACAAGGCGGAAAAAGAATCTTTGGAGATAAAGATCAAGGAGCTTGAGGATAGATTAAAGGAGACACAGTCTTTACTAGCTGAAGAAGAATACAAATATAATGCAATATTAAGGACTTATAAGCTGGCGGAGCAAACATACAATGCATACCTTGACCGTCACAAGGAGGCTGTATTAGCTGCAACATCAAGTATTGGTGAATCGGCTATTATTGTGTCAACGCCGGCAACAGTACCAATAGAACCGTCCAGTCGGGGAAAATTGTTTTATCTAGCTTCAGGTACATTGCTTGGTCTGATGATGGGTGTATTACTGGCTCTTGCAGTAAGTTATTGGAAAGAAACAGATCCGAGGAAATATTAATTATAAAGTAAATTATTATTTTTACGAACGAAAGTGGACAAGTATGGGGAGGTAATTAATATATGATATATATGAAGATAAAAAGAATACTTGATATAATATTTTCATCTATAGCACTTATATTATTATCTCCTCTGTTTTTAATTATTACAGGTGCAATTAAGATAGATTCAAAAGGTCCGGTATTGTTCAAGCAAAAAAGAGTAGGTATACATAAGAGTCATTTTTATATACTGAAATTTCGTACCATGAGAATCGATGCCCCAAAGGACTGTCCTACGCATATGCTTGAAAATCCTGAGCAATGGATTACCAGGGTAGGAAAATTTTTAAGAAAGACAAGTCTTGATGAGTTACCACAGATTTGGAATATACTTGTAGGTGATATGAGTATTATTGGGCCAAGACCGGCTTTATGGAACCAGTTTGATCTGATTGAAGAAAGAGACAAGTATGGAGCTAATGATATCAGACCCGGATTAACCGGATGGGCACAAATTAATGGCAGGGATGAGCTTCCTATTGAAATTAAAGCAAATCTGGATGGAGAATATGTAAGGAAGTTAAGCTTTTGGATGGATGTAAAATGCTTCTTTGGTACTATTATAAGTGTCCTGAAGCATGACGGAGTTGTTGAAGGTGGAACCGGCAGGCTGCAGGGTGAAGAAAGTGCCAGTACAAAGGAGATTGTATAAGGATGAAAAAAATACTGATTACAGGGGCTAACAGTTATATAGGGACAAGCCTTGAAAATTGGCTGTCAAAATACCCTGGCCGCTATATAACATATACAGTTGATATGGTAGACCAATCATGGAAAAGCAAAGATTTTTCAAAATATGATGTGATCTTCCATGTGGCAGGGATAGCCCATGTATCATCGGATCCCAAGCTAAAGGATATGTATTACAGAGTTAATAGAGACTTAACAATAGAAACTGCAAAAAAAGCCAAAGCAGAGGGCGTGAAGCAGTTTATATTTATGAGCAGCATTATAGTGTATGGAGACAGCAGCAAGCAAAAAAGAATAATTGATAAGGATACAATACCAACACCGAGTAATTTTTATGGTGACAGTAAGCTGCAAGCAGAAAAGGGTATAAAAGAATTAGAAGATGACAGCTTTAAGGTTGTTATACTCAGGCCGCCAATGATATATGGCAAGGGCTCTAAAGGTAACTATCCAAAGTTAGCAAAAGCGGCAAGAGTGCTTCCTATATTTCCTGATATAGAAAATGAGCGGAGTATGCTTTATATTGATAACTTATGTGAATTTGTAAGATTAATGATTGATAATGAGGAAAGCGGGGTGTTTTTCCCTCAGAATGAGGAGTATGTTAAGACCAGTGAAATGGTAAGACTGATTGCGCAAGTCCATGGTAAAAAGATAAAACTTACGAAGATGTTTAACCCAATTATTAGCAGAATGTTTAGAGTTAATATTGTCAACAAAGTATTTGGAAATTTTGTTTATGATAAGAATATGAGTGTATATGATAATGGCTGTTATTGGGTAATTGATTTTGAAAAATCGATTTATAATACGGAGAAATAAAATGAAAAGGGTATTGATATTAGCTTCAGTAGCTTCAATGATCGACCAATTTAATATGACCAATATAGAACTTCTTCGTAAAATGGGATATGAAGTAGATGTTGCTTGTAATTTTGAAAAAGGTAACACATGCTCTGTTGAAAGAATTAATGAGCTGAAAAAAACATTGAAGAAGCAGAATGTTAATTATTTTCAAATTGATTTTGAAAGAAATATATTCAAAATTCATAAAAATTTCAAGGCATACAAGCAGGTATCTAATTTAATAAAAAAGAATGCATATGCATTTATACATTGTCACTCTCCTATAGGTGGTGTATGTGGCAGAATAGCAGGTCGATTTAACAATACTAAGGTTATTTATACTGCTCATGGCTTTCATTTTTTTAAAGGTGCACCTTTATTAAATTGGCTGATATATTACCCGGTAGAATTACTACTATCCAGATATACAGATGTACTTATAAATATAAATCAAGAGGATTACAATAGAGCAAGGAAATATTTTAAGGCAAAAAAAATTGAATATATTCCGGGAGTTGGCGTAAACGTTAACAAGTTTAAGGAGACCAGAGTAAACAGAACTGAGAAGAGAAGAGAAATTGGAGTTCCGGAAGATGCGATTCTTTTAGTTTCGGTTGGCGAGCTTAATAAAAATAAGAATCATGAAGTTATTATAAGAGCTTTAGCGAAGCTAAATAATACAAGAATTCATTATATATTATGTGGACAAGGCCCGTTGGCTAGTTATTTATCAAAGTTAATTAAAGAATATAATTTATCTGATCAGGTTCATTTACTGGGATATAGAAATGATGTAAATGAAATATACAAAGCTTCTGACATTTTTTGCTTTCCTTCACAAAGAGAAGGATTAGGATTGGCTGCAATAGAAGCAATGGCTGCGGGCTTACCAATAATTGCTTCTTATGTCCATGGTATAAAAGATTATGCAGAAAATGAAATATCTGGGTATTTTTGCTCACCACATGATTATCATAAATTTGCTGTATATATAGAAAAGCTTATTAATGATGAAGAGCTTAGAAACAGAATATCGGTATATAATTCGCAAGCTGCAGAGAAATTTGACAGCAGACATACAATTGATATTATGGAAAGTATATACAGAGAAATTGATTCTGATATGAAATATAACTCTATAAACAGAAGAAAAAAACATGGGAGGAATGTATGACCCCATTCTTTAGTGTTATAGTGCCAGTCTACAATATAAAGGATTATATAGATAAATGCGTGTTAAGCATTTTAAGACAAACATATACAGATTATGAATTGATTCTCGTTGACGATGGTTCATCGGATGGTTGCTCGCATATTTGTGATGAATATGCAAGACAAGATGCAAGAATAAAAGTTATTCATAAGAAAAACGGGGGATTAGTCAGTGCACGTCAGGCTGGAGTGAGCGAGGCTAAGGGAAAATATGTAGTATGTATTGATGGTGATGATTGGGTTAGCGAAAATTATTTGGAAAGATTTGCTGAAGTTATTGACAGATTTTCTCCTGATGTTGTTTGTTGTGGTTCAATATGGAAGTATAAAGATAAAAATATATATAAATCAATGGGAATAGAAGCCGGATATTATGACCGAAAGAAACTGGAAAAGGCAATATTTCCAATCCTTATTGAACGAAGCGATGGAGTATACTTTCCGTCAAGTATTTGGGCTAAAGCATACAGATATGATTTATACAAGCAACAGCAGCTATTAATAGACAAGTCTTTAAAAATAGGGGAAGACGTTGCTTGCGTAAAGCCAATAATATATAATGCTCAATCTGTATATATAATTGATGATTGTCTATATTATTATCGCCAGAATCCGGATTCCATGACTAAAAAGAAGGTATCATTTGATTGGAATGGACCTCGTTTAATAGGACAGCATCTGGAAAGACAAATAGACATGAACAGCTTTGATTTCCAAGAGCAGGTTTATCGAAGTGTTGTGCATAATCTTTTTAATGTGGCAGTATCACAGTTTAATAAAGAAGCTCCATTTAAGATAATTGCTAAAGATATTAGAGAACATATTAATGAAGAATATTATAAAAACGCAATTAAAAAATGTAAATTTTCAAATTTAAAAGGTTTAATTGCAACCATTGCTTTAAAGAGAAAATTTATATTATTAATGTATTTATATAATCATCTAAAAAGAGAAAAAATTTGAATATATCCAAATTATTAAATACGGAAGGCTAAGAAATGAATAGCAAAAATGGAACAAGAACATATAATGCAATAATTAACAGTATAGTGGGGATTATTTCTTCTATTGTAACAATAATCTTAAATTTTATAGTTAGAGTTACAATTGTACATATTCTAGGGGATGAAATTAACGGTATTCACAGTTTATTTCAAAGCATTACAAATATAATTTCGTTAATTGAAGCTGGTTTTAGTACAGCTATGGTAATTCATTTATATAAACCAATAAAAGAAGGAAATCACTATACTGTTAAAGCAATTTTATCTTTTTATAAGAAAATTTATACACATATTGCGTTGATATATATTGTTATTTGCTTATTCGTTAATATATTTTTACTTCAATTTCTCGTTAAAACAAATATTCCAATTACACAAGTTAGAATCTTTTTTTTAATCTATACACTTATTACACCACTTGATTACTTAACATGTTACAAAATAAGTATATTATTTGCTGAGCAAAAAAACAGAGTTAAAGTTGTAATTGCAACTTTATCTGAATTAGTGTTTCGAACTATGCAAATAATATCTGTCATTGTTTTACGACAGTATTATGTTTTTTTGATTTTATTAATTGTGGAGAAGGTTGCATGCAATATATTGTGTGCTAAATATATAAGCAAACGGCATACTTATTTGAAAGATAAAACTTCGGCATTGATATCAGATAATATTAAGAAATCAATTTTTAATACAGTAAAACCAATATTTATAAATAATCTTTCGTCGAACATACAAACATCTGCAAAAGGTGTTTTAATAAGTATTTTATTAGGTAATGTTAGTAATGTAGGATATTATGGAAACTATCAACTTGTTATTGCTTGTGCTCAACAATTATTTTCACAATTTGGAGCAGCAATAACTTCAAGTTTCGGTAATTTAGCTGTTGAAAACGATAAATATTATATGTATCAGGTATATCGCAAGATTACATTTATTCTTAATTCAATTGCTATTGTGTTTTGCTCTGGATTTATATGTTGTATTCAGATATTTATATTAATTTTTTTCGGAAGTAGATTTTTATTAAGTTTTTCTAATGTAATAATATTAACTATTGGTTTATTAATTGAGTTGATGAAGGTACCAATTGTTTCTATTCAAAATGCAATGGGACTTCATGATAAAGATCAAATTGTCATGGTTATTCAGGCAATAAGCGCAGTATTATTTGGATTTATATTTGGAGTAAATTTTGGAATGAATGGAATTTTATTTGGTTTAATGTTACCACAATTTCTATGTACCCTGATAAATAAGGGAATTGTAATAAACAAAGAAGCTTTTAATAGTTCCCCTATTGATTTTATATGTTTCTTTTTCTATGATATTCTAAAAGGAATTATTACGATTACTAGTTGCTACTTCATAAGTTTATTTATCAATACTGGAAATATAATAATTGATCTGCTATTAAAAGGGTTGATTTCAATCATAGTGTCATTTATATGCTTATTTTTATTATCATTTAGAAGTAAATATTTTAAGGATATGGTCATCATAATTAATAATGCTATAAGGAGAAATCAAAAATGAAGATAGTAACATGTGCATCATATTTTGGAACAGGATCAAGTGCTGTTATAGATTATATTTCAGAATTTTCATGTGTGAAAACTTTATCATCTAATTATGAATTTCGCTTTGCACATGATCCTGATGGTTTATCAGAATTAGAATTTAATTTAGTCGAAAATTTTAATCGGCATAATTCCGGACATGCTTTAAAAAGATATAAAAGACTCGTTGATTATTATAGTGATCATTTTCTGGTTCGAAGATATGAACCTTATTTTAATAATCAGTGGAAGAAATTATCATATGAGTATATTAATTCATTGACAGATTTTACATACAAGGGTGCTTGGCAATACGATTATTATGACAGAGGCCCGTGGTTTGAATTTTGGCATAAACTTCCTAATAGAATTCTTAAAAAAACAATTTGGCGTAATAATGAAAAGAGAATAGATATGTTAAAAAATGAGATTACTTATGCATCTCATCCATCAGAGGAAAAATTTTTAAAGTGTACTCGTGAATACACAGATGCATTACTAAGAGCTGCTAATAAAGAAAATATGCCAATACTATTAGTGGATCAATTGCTTCCTTCTTCTAATATAGAAAGACATATGCGCTATTTTAACAATATACAAGTAATTGTAACAGATAGAGATCCCCGAGATTTATACTTATTAGGTAAATATGTATATAATACATCAATTATACCCCGAGATATTGAAACCTTTTGCAAATGGTACATTTATGCACGTTCTACAAGAGAGAAAGAAAATTGGGATTCGTCAAAAATCTTATTAATTAGGTTCGAGGATCTTATTTACAGATATGATGAAACAACAGCAAAGATAAGAGAATGGGTTGGTCTAAACGAAGCAGACCATATTAATCCTAAGAAGTTTTTTGATCCATCAAAGTCTATTAAAAATACACGATTGTGGAAGCAGAATCCCAAATATAGAGCAGAAGCTGATGAGATTGCTAAGATATTACCTAATCATCTATACAATATTCCAGGCGAGGAGTAAAGATGAATAAAAAGAAAATAATTTTTTTAAATAATCATTTCCAATATTCGGATGGTACAGTGCGTGCTTTAATAGGTCTTGTAAATAATCTTGATCCTGAAAAATATGACATTACTATAAAGCCAGTTTTTCGTTGTGATAGAAGACTGCAATCAGAACTAAGAAATGATATAAAATTAGAGAAAGGTTTTGGATTTTATTTTAGAGGATTTTCCAAAATAGCTGAACGTATTCCGGTAAAATGGTTATATAAGTATTTTATTAATGGAAAGTATGATATTGAAGTAGGATTTCAAACTGGTTTACCAACTATAATAGTTGGTAATTCGTTTAATCCTTCTGCAGTTCATGTTACCTGGATGCATGGATATAAACTATGGCCTGAATGTTATAAGAGGTGTGATATGGTCGTTTGTGTTTCTAAGTGTAATGCTGAAAAGACGAAATCAGAAATGGATTATAATGTAAATGTTAATTATTGCTATAATTTAATAGATGATAAAATAATTATTGAGAAGGCTAAAGAACCTATTAATATAGAACCCAAATTTCGTCCGATATTAGTATCTGTTGGAAGGCATAGTCAGGAGAAGGGATATCTAAGATTGATTAAAATCTTGTGGGAACTTAGAAATGAAGGGTATTGTTTTAGCCTTGTATTGGTCGGAGATGGACCCCAACATTCAGAAATTAAAGAAATGGTTAAAAAGTTAAATATGGAAGATGTAGTTTATCTTGTTGGCGCTGATCCTAATCCTCACAAATATACTGTAAAATCGGACGTTTTTATTTGCTCATCTTATAGTGAAGGGTATAGTACTGCATGTACAGAAGCTGCAATATTAGGAATACCTATTATTACTACAGCTGTATCTGGAGGAGAAGAAATCATAAATGAGTGTGAATGCGGAGTGGTGACAGGAATTGATGATGACAGTCTTAAAAATGCTATACGTAAAGTACTACAGAAACCAGAGTTGATAGATGAATGGAAGGAGATTATGAATCAAACAAGCCAGAGGTTCAAATTAAATTCAAGAAAAAAAGCTTTAGATGATTTATTTAGTAAACTGACTTCGTTAAGTGATGAGAAATATGAGAAAAGATCAAATCACTAGTATTTATAACTGTACGCATATCTTTGGATAAGTAATTATGGATATAAATAATAAAGCACTTCCGAATGTATTAATTGCTAAATTCGAAGTTAGAGGAAGGAGCATATTAAATTGATAGAGATTGTTCAATATAAAAATATTATTTCCAGATCTTATAGATCGATATTATGTATATTAGGGTTTATAATCACAATCTACTGTTTTTATAGGGCTGTAAGAGTAGATACTATAAGTTGTCCACTTTATCTACTTCCTTATTTTTATACAATGTTCATGCTTTTTACTACAAATAATATAAAAAATGTTTATGATGAGCCGGGCATTGTTACATTAAATATAGTTTTATTTGCTAGATATCTCTTAACCCCTTTTGTTATATATTCATTTGATAGATATAGTATTTTTGCACGTAATTATGATTTTATTAATGAATCTGTTGCTCTTATGATTTATGAGCAATGGGCTTGTTTTATTACGATTCAAATAACTGGTATGAAGTTTAAGAAAAAAGTAGTTGGTTACGAATATAAAAATAAATTTAAATATCTTCATTTGAAAAATGGTATATTAGTATCTTTCTTAGTAATATTTATTTTAGGTTTAATTATAACACTTTATCCAAGTTTAGTTTCCAATACATTTATTACATATAAAAAAGCAAATTCGGGTGAAATTGAAGATATTTCAGGGGCTATAACTATTTTGTGGAGCATGCTTTATATATGGTTGTATGTTTATGGAATTACAAAAGTCCATGAATTATACGTGAAAAAAAATCTAAAAAGAAGATATGTTTTCTTTGCAATAGCATTTACGATATTACTAATACTTATTACTTTTCTTGGAAATAAATATATAACAAGATGGTATACAGTAGTAACGACAATTGCATCTGTGGTTTTTTTATTAAAGTTTTTTAACAAGGAGCGAAAACTAATAATTGTCTCGATCGTTGTTCCTGCTTTTATTTTTATAACATTGCTAAGCATATATAAGAATAGCACATATTTGGTTGGAAATAGCAATTTATTAAAAGGATTTTTTGACATTTTTAGTGCGACTACAGTTGATTCTTATTTTGCCGGTCCTGTAAGTGTAAATAATGCAATCGGAACAAAAACAGAATACTCTTATTTGGGGTTACATTCTATTATATATGATTTACTTAAAAGTTTTCCTGTATTAAATCACTATATTGATACTTCAGGAAGTACAGTAGATGCATATAGTTTATATATACAACGCAGTGATCAAATATTGCCGCTTATAGGACAGTCAGCTATTTATTTTGGATATTTATTATCACCAATTTTAAGTATTTTTAGCGTTATTATAGTTCGATATGCTGATTATAAATTTAAGATCAGTTATTCGTTTAGATCGTATATTTATGCTTTTATAGCCGTATGGTATGCGCTTATAATGATACTTAACTTAAAGATTAATGTTGCATGGGTTTATGCAAGGATAATACCATTTGCATTTATTCTATGGGTTAGTGATAGATATACTAATCAAAAAATAGAATCAGAAAATAATAAGAAAGTTACTGGGTATGATAATAAAGTATTATGAATTTCTGCTTAATGAATTGATTTATTTTTGGGTAATTTTTTTATTATTAATGATTTTCTAATAATAAGGGCTATGAAAACATTAATCATGAAAGAAGGAATTATGCTATGACTAATAAAAGTATAAACATGCATATCTAATAATGGCACATGATAATTTATATATTTTAGAGAAATTGATACGTATGTTAGATCATGAAAAAAATGATATTTATATTCATATTGATAAAAAACTAAAAAATTTTGATGCTAATTATTTTTTTAATTTATCAAAAAAATCTTCTATAACATTCACTGATAGAATTGAAGTATATTGGGGACATTATAGTATAGTAGAATGTGAGTTAATTTTTTAAAAGAAGCAAGTAAATATGAACATGCGTAATATCATTTATTATCAGGGGTAGATTTACCTTTAAAAACTCAAGATTATATTCATGATTTTTTTGAAAAAAATTATGGAAAGGAATTTATTCATTATTGTGAAGATAATATTAATATGCTCAAAAATCGCTTAGCATATTATCATTTTTTCTCAAAACGATTTAAAGATAGAAATAAATACATACCTTTATTATCTAGATTTATGGATAAATTATCAGTTCAAATGCAAATACTGTTAAGAATAAATAGAATGTATAATGACGACATAACTTATAAATGGGGTAGCCAGTGGTTTAGTATAACTCATCAGTTAGCAAAATATATAATTAGCAAAGAAAGTTGGATTCGTGAAACATTTAAGTATACTACATGTGCAGATGAAATATTTTTACAAACAATTGCATATAATTCCGGATTTGCTAGCAATATAATCAATGATAATCTAAGATTTATAGATTGGAAAAGAGGTAGTAATTCAAGTCCATATATTTTCAGAATAAGTGATTATAATGAACTTATAAATTCTAAGTCTCTTTTTGCCCGTAAATTTAATGAAATAAATTATGATAATAAGTAATAGATTAAAACTGTAGATGAAAATGATAGCTTTTTTGATTAAAATATGAATAAGAAAGAAGATGAATTTATGAAAATATTAGTTACCGGTGGGGCCGGTTTTATAGGAAGCCATACGTGTGTTGAGCTTTTAAATTCAGAATATGACGTTGTTGTGGTTGATAATTTATCAAATTCGAGTGAGGCATCATTAGACAGAGTAAAAGAAATAACAGGAAAGGATCTGAAATTTTATAAAGCTGATTTATTGGATTGCGATACTCTGGATAAGATTTTTTTAAAAGAGCATATTGAAACTGTTATCCATTTTGCAGGTTTAAAGAGTGTTAATGAATCAGTTGATAAACCTCTGGAATATTATAATAACAATATTACAGGCACTATAAATTTATGTGCATGTATGAAAAAGTATGGAGTTAAAAATATAATATTTAGTTCATCTGCGACAGTATATGGTGAACCTGCAGTATTACCTATTACTGAGCAGTGCCCAAAGGGAACTCCAACCAATCCTTACGGGATGACAAAGTGGATGATAGAAGAAATACTGAAAGACATACAGCTTTCAGATAACAGTTGGAATGTAATAATATTAAGGTATTTTAATCCAATAGGTGCACATGAGAGTGGGCTAATTGGGGAAGATCCTAAAGGTATTCCAAACAATCTTTTGCCATACATAACTCAGGTTGCAATAGGAAAAAGAGATTATTTGAATATATATGGAAATGATTATGATACACCTGATGGTACTTGTATCCGGGACTATATACATGTGGTAGATTTGGCCAGAGGTCATGTTATGGCAATTAAAAAGCTAAAGGAAAATTGTGGTTTTAGAATTTATAATCTTGGGACAGGAAAAGGATACAGTGTTATGGAGGTACTTCATACCTTTGAGAAGGTATGTGGCAGAAAGCTTCCTTACAAAATTGTGGGAAGAAGAAAAGGAGATGTTATGGCAAGCTATGCAGATGCATCACTTGCTAAAAAGGAGCTAAGTTGGGAAGCACTGTATGATTTGGAAAAGATGTGTCAAGACGCATGGAACTGGCAGAAGAAAAATCCGAGTGGATATCAATGATATAGATTAAAAATATTTATAAAAAAATAAAATATTAATAAATAGGAGGTATCCACCATGCAATACACTAACCTCACCAAAACCAGTGAAGTTATCAATCGTGAAATATCTGCTGGGCATATAGCCGGCGCTGCTATTCGCATTATACATAACAATTATACAATTTATGAGGACGAGCTGGGTTATGCCGATATTGAGAATAAAAAGCCGATAAAGAAGGACACAATATACAGAATGTTTTCGATGAGCAAACCCATTACGGCAGTAGCTACAATGATATTGTACGAGAGAGGCATACTGAATTTGTTTTCGCCGGTATCGGATTATCTTGAAGGCTTCAGGAATCAAAAGGTATATACAAAGGATAGGCTTGTAGATGCTGTAAGACCGGTTACCATACAGGATCTGCTGAATATGACCTCCGGAATAGCTTATCCTGGCGAACTGCTTGAATCGGAGCGCAGAATGGCTGAAGTGTTTGCTGAAGCTGACAAAGAGTATTATAGCGGTAAGCCAGTTGATACTATAAGCTTTTGTAACAGAATAGGGCAGGTGCCGCTAGCTTTTCAGCCGGGAGAGCAGTGGCTGTATGGGGCATCGGCTGATGTACTCGGAGCTGTAATAGAAGTTGCATCCGGTCGCAAGTTCAGTGATTTTCTGCGTGAAGAAATATTTGAACCGCTGGGTATGAAGGATACCGGCTTTTATGTTCCGGAGGATAAGCGGGATCGCTTTGCCAAAGCTTATGATTATAAACCGGATGAAAAGAAGCTTGTACCTTTTAATGGTGGTTTCCTGTCTATATATGACTATATGACACCTCCGGCCTTTGAGTCAGGCGGAGCAGGACTGGTATCAACTGTAGAGGATTATTCCCGCTTTGCTCTTATGCTGGCAAATGGTGGTACATATAATGGTATACGAATTCTGGGTCGCAAGACTGTTGATTTTATATCCAGTCCGCAGCTTACACCCAAACAGGAAGAAACCTTTAACTGGGAGCAGTTGGCTGGCTACAGCTATGGCAATCTGATGAGGGTTCTTGTGAATCCTGCTAAAGCTGCAAGTAATGGAACAGTTGGTGAATTTGGATGGGATGGCTGGACGGGCAATTATTTCTTTATTGATCCGAAAGAAAATCTTGTGATGATTTATATGGTACAGAGATGCTTTGGAACAAATTCAGATTTGATAAGAAGATTGCGTTCCGTTATATACAGTGCTTTATAGACAATATGTTTATAATATAAAATGTCACCGTAATTGGTGGCATTTTTTATTATAGCAATGGTGGGATTCAGAAAATCCCACCATTGCTATTGACATAGTGCCAAGAAAAGGATCTTGTACCAAACAAAGCCTGGTGCACATCCTGGTTATTTTTTAGTAACCTAGTAAACGGTAAATCATGCGTACATTCCTAAGAGCTTTATTTCGTGAGATAATGTAGTAAAAGTGTAAAAAGTTGTACAAGTTTTTACACTTAA
>ENA-OWPA01001390-OWPA01001390.1-bioreactor-metagenome-genome-assembly--contig:-NODE-1390-length-16242-cov-11.856789_pt1 | contig 16242 bp, 6 predicted proteins | sample MGYA00238139_ERZ651803 | MGnify/ENA primary metagenome ERZ651803 (study PRJEB26909, sample SAMN07631231) | bioreactor metagenome | isolation source: Switchgrass digestor | place: USA: Dartmouth...
CTTAAGCCTATACTGTTAGAAGCATATAATGTAAGTGATATATCAGTAGAAGGCTATGTTACAGGATTTGAGCTATTAGATAAGGTTCTTATTGATGGTAAAGAAGCTGATATAGAGTATGTTAATTATGTAGATATAACACATCCAGAAGACCCAAGTACAATAGTTTATTCTGGCCCAGCATATATGTTCAGTAAAGAAATGACCTTTGAAGATGGCTATCATGAATTGACTGTAGAGGCAATATCTGAAACAGGTGCAAGAAGCAGTGTAACAAGAAGGTTCTATACAGACACAACTGATCCAGAGCTGGAAGTAACGGTTACAAATGTAGACAGAAAATCCAAGACCGCTCAGTTGAGTATTAGCATGTATGATAATCTTGGAACATTCAAATTGTATTTAGGCGATAGCCAGATTTATCAACATGAGGAACCACTTGCAAAACCAGATCCAAAGGAATGGGTTATAGATTATACTGTTAATCTAAAAGGTGGAGATAATGTACTAACATTTACATTGGAAGACATGGTTTACAATTTTACAACTGCTCAAGTAGTTATTAATCCTGATTCTGTAATTAAGAACATCACTCCATCTGAAGATATGGTTGTAAGAGCAGGAGATGAAGTAGTTATAAGCTTTAATGCACCTGCTGGTGGAGAAGGCTATTACAAGATAATGCTTCCATTTGGACTAGATGATGCTAATGGAGTTCCAATGGAGGAAGTAGAACCAGGATTGTACTCTGCTACATGGGTAGTTCCAGATGGAATAGTTGCTACAGGTCTACAAATTGAAGTAACTTACATTGGAGCAGATGGTAAGTCAGATTCAAGATTTGCTCCAGGTAGAATAACCATAATAGGCAATATGGAAGATTTACCAACTAATACTGTAATAGTAGATTCAGAAGCATTTGATATTAATTATCTAAATGCTAGCCCTGAAGCACAGCTTTCATTAATTGAATGGTATAATGGAGGTAATGAATTCTTCATTAAGCTAAATGATGATGTAATAGTTGACCCAGATGGAGAACCAATAAGCCTGGACAATCTGCCAGAAATGGTAATTTACTTCGATGCAAACGGTAACTATTACTTCTATGAGAAATAGAATATTAAGCTGACAAATAGCCCTAATATTTAGGGCTATTTGTCATATCTATTAAGCAGCCATTGTTCCATATTCCATTGGGCTAAGGCTGCTTAGTTTTTTTGTACTTCAGAATAATAAATCCATTGGATGGCACTAACATTGTTAATGGAATAGCAATGGCTGAAGTAAGAGAAGGATATTATGAAGGCACATGGAGAGCACCTGAGGATTTCGCTGCTACAAACTTAATAGCTGAAGTAATATTCCAGATAGCATCACTTATTATGATTCAAATGGCAATGTCAAATGCTATGAAAAATAGATGATTCTATATATTATTAGACCATAATCGAAATCGTGAGATTATGGTCTTTTTTTTGTGTAATAGAAAAATTGTCGAAAAATAAACATGTCAATAACTTGCAAAAAATACAGAATAATCTATAATTATGGAGAAATTTGTCGCATTATGAATTATTTAAATATATAAAAAATTTAAAGAAAAGGAGGGAAGAGAAAAAATAGGTAAATATTAGCAAAAATAACAAAATACTAAGTAATTGTAGAAGGGGGTAGCTATTAGATGTCAAGGAGTAAGTATGTAAAGAAGACGCTATCCATTTTAATTGCATTGGTAATGGTAATGGGTAGCTTTACATCATTTGCCTTTGCAGAAACTAACCATATCAACTCAGTCAGTTCAGCAAGAGTTGACGTTCAAGAAGAAGCAATGGCTAAAATCGAGGCAGATGTAAAAAAAGATCTTGAAGAAAATGAGTATGTTGAAGTATTGGTTTATATGAAAAACCAGGCTGATACAGAGATGGTAGCTAAAGCTACTAGAAATGCTGTAGGAAATTCTATGACACCATATAGTACTAAACTAGAAGTGAGAAAGGAAGTAGTTGAAACACTAAAGGATACAGCAGAAACAACCCAAAGCAATCTAATTAAATACTTGAAGCAAGAAGAGGCAAAAGGAAATGTAATAGAGTATAAACCTTATCATATAGTAAATATGGTATATGTAAAAGGGACAAGGAAAGTAATAGAGAACATAGCATATAGGGCTGAAGTTGAAAAAATATTTAAAAACAATACCTATCAGATAGATTGCCTGGAAACTGACGGAGAAAAAGTTAATCTGCAAAGTACTGAACCAGAGTGGAATATAACAAGAATAGGAGCAGACCAGGTATGGAATTTAGGATTTGATGGGACAGGCATAGTAGTAGGGTCATTGGATACAGGAGTAGATTGGACACATCCTGCTTTACAGAACAAATGGAGAGGATATAATCCAAAAACAGAAGAAATTGATTCAACAAAGAGCTGGTTTGACCCAATATATAATACTTCATTCCCAGAAGATTCAGGTTCTCATGGAACCCATGTAATGGGTACAATAGTAGGTCAAGAGCCTGATGGCAGCAATCCAGTGGGAGTAGCACCTGGAGCAAGATGGATTGCAGCAAGAGTATTTGATGTAGAAGGAAGTACAACAGACAAGATACTTTTGGATGCAGCAGAATGGATGCTAGCACCAGGAGGAGATCCAGAGGCAGCTCCAGATGTAATAAACAATTCCTGGGGCGGAGCTGATGGTATAGATGACTGGTATAGAGATGCTGTAAGGAACTGGAGAGCAGCAGGAATATTCCCAGTATTCTCTGCAGGAAATCAAAGAGATGGAGAGCCAGCACCATGGCCAGGCTCAATATCAAATCCTTCAAATTATCCGGAGAGCTTTGCAGTGGCAGCAGTAGACAGAAATGATAGGAGAGCAAGCTTTTCAAAACTGGGGCCATCACCTTACGACCCTGAGGCTATAAAGCCAAATATATCAGCACCAGGGGTAAATATCTATTCAAGTATACCAGGAGGATATACAGACGGATATTCAGGAACATCAATGGCAGCACCACATATAACAGGAACAGTAGCCCTTATGCTGTCAGCAAATGCATCCCTTACAATAGAGGAGATTGAACATATACTTACTGAAACAGCGGAGCCTCTAATAGATGATAAGTATCCAATGTCACCAAACTATGGATATGGATATGGTATGGTAAATGCGTATGAGGCAGTACTTAGAGTAGCACCAGGGACAGGCATTATAAAGGGTAAGGTACTGGTAGAAGGCAATTATACAGAGGAAGCTAAAATAAACCATGAACAAATGGTATTTGAAGCTTATCCAGGTTCTAATATAGATATAACTGCAGAGGTATCAGATGATGTTGCAGTAAGAAAAGTTGAACTATTAGTTAAAACACCAGAAGAAACATATTGGACACTGGTACCAATGGAAATGATATCTGGTAATCATAAGGACGGAATATATAAAGGAATAATAACATCTGATTTAATTACTGGAGATAGCATTACTTATAGGATAAGGGCAATAGATTATGTGGGTGATATGGTATTGTCTGATGAATACTCAATTGATATTGTATTTGGTATAGTACCAGGAGAATATTTTCAAGGCTTTGAAACAAGCCCTGTAGGCTGGATATTTGAAGGCTCATGGGAGTGGGGAATACCTTATAGAGATGACCCGGATCCATTTGAAGGAGAAAAATTGGCAGGAACTGTATTGGGAGGAATGTATCCAAATAATGCTAATGATTGGCTTATAACACCTCCAATAGATTTAAGGGATACTAATTTAAGGGATGCAACTTTAAGGTTTTATGAGTGGTATGAGTTGCAAAACAACCTTGATGAGGGATTTGTTTTAGTAACCAATGACTTTGGTGAAAACTGGATACAGGTTGGATATGTTCGCACAGGAGAAGGCAAACGATGGAAGGAGAGTATTGTTGACCTTAAAGGCTATATAGGCTCACAAAATCCTGTATATGTAGCATTTAATCTAGTCACTAGTCCTTCTGTGCAAAGTACAGGCTGGTATATTGACAATGTTAGATTAATTGAAATAGATACTGAAGCTCCAGCAGCTCCAGGTAATTTATTTGGAGAAAGCACATTAACAGCAGTTAATTTAACATGGGACCCAGTAGATGATGCAGATTTATCAAATTATGTTGTATATCGTTCATTAACTTCCGGTGAAGGATTTGAACTCATTGCAGAGCCTACAGATAACAGATATAAGGATGTTAATATTGAACCTGGAACCACATACTATTATAAGGTTGCAGCAGTTGACGATTCAGGAAATGTAAGTGAGTTCAGCAATGAGATATCTATAACAACTTTTGAAACAACAGTGATATTTGGTACTGATTTTGAAGATAATGACGGAGAATTTGTTAAAGGCGTTACATCTGGAACAGATAATCCATGGGAATGGGGAATTCCAACATCAGGACCAATGGAAGCAGCTTCAGGAGAAAAGCTATGGGCAACGAATCTTTCAGGTTCATATACAAGCAGAACACATGCATATATAGAAAGCCAGACTATATCTTTGCCTGCTGACAAAGAGGCAGTGCTGACATTTACACATTGGGTAGATATGGAGGGTATATCAACTTTATATGATTATGGGCAAGTATTAGTTTCCAATGATAATGGCGCAACATGGACTAATATTACGCCAGTAAATGATGGCAAATACGGTGGCCGTATCCAGGCATGGTCTGACGAAGAGATTTCCTTATCTCAATATAAGGGGCAGGATATTAAATTGAGATTCTTCTTCCATTCAGATACTTCTGTACAACTTGATGGCTGGTATATAGACGATGTGCGTATTCTAGGATTGGATGAAACACAGGAAGGGTTAGGCATGAAACAAGCTATGAGGACAGAAGAGCCAGAAACTAGGGAATATGACTTTGCAGATCCAGTAACAGTAAAATATAGGCTAACAGGAAATAAACCAAACAGCTATGAGATTGTTGAAGATGCTGAAGTACAAGGCATTTCTATGTCCGGTGTAGGAATTACAGCAGACGAAGCCTATGTGACAATACTTGAAACTGGAAGAAGTGTTAAGGTAGATCCTATTACAGGCAAATTTACTATGATAGTTCCAGCTGGTGAATATACCTTAGTTGCCGAAGCATATGGATATTATCCTGAAGAGGTATCAATAGATGTAAATGAGGGAGACATTATTACTCAAAACTTCATGTTGGCAACCAGGCCAAGGGGAACTATAACTGGCAGGGCTATAGACAGATACTATAACGATCCAGCATCCTATGCGGCAATTAGAATAGCAGAAGACCCCAAGGTATGTGTAATCTATGCAGATGCAGATGGATATTTTACAATTCCTGATGTTATAGCAGGAACTTATACCTTGAAGGTTATAGCTGAAGGATTTGATCCAGGAGAATTTAGGGATATTGTTGTAAATGCTGATGATACAACAGTAGTTGAGCTGGGTTTAAGAAGGTTTGTAGGATATGAAAATGAAATAGCCTATGACGATGGAACTGATGAAAATGCATTGGTATTGAATGAGCCAGAGGATGGACTGGCAGTGAGATTTACACCAAGTGAGTATTGTAAAGTAACAAAGGCTAATGTCTACCTTAGGGGAGATGATTTTCCAGTTCCAGGAGGAAATACCCTAGGATTTACAATCTATGGGACAGATAAATATGGCAATCCATATATGGTCGGAGAGCCAATATTTGTAGATAACCTGGAAAGGGGAGCTTGGAACATAATCGATCTATCAAGCTTTAACTTCTATACAGATAGAGACTTTTATATATCAACAATACAGGACAGAGTTGGATGGGAATGTCCAGCTGTAGGTGTAGATTTGTATTCAACTGGAACCAGATCATATATGAACTTTAACGGTGAACTATATTTGATGAGCACTCAAGGAGCATTAGGTGGACTGATGATAAGAGCAATAGTAGAAAACTCCTTGCCAACTCCAGTCATAACCAACCTTGATGAAGAAAACTACACCAATCAGGACAGCATTATTGTAGAAGGAAGTGTATCTGAAGTAGATAGCAAGGTTAACATATACGTAAATGGTGAAATAGCTGAAACAACACATAGTGAAGGATTAGCATTTGCAGCAGAAATAGAATTACCACTGGATGAAAACATGATAATGATAACGTCTGAAATTAATGGAAGAGAAACAGAACCATCACCTCATGTTAGGGTTATAAAAGATAAGGTTCAGCCTGTATTAACGGTAGATGAACCAGTGGATAATCTGAAAGTAAATGAAGAAGTAATCAATGTAACAGGTAATGCCAACGACGATAAGGGATTAGCAAAAGTATTAGTTAATAGTAAAGAAGCAGCAATAGATGAAAATGGAAACTTTAATGAGAGAATACTCGTAAATCCAGGTGAAAATATTATAACAGTCCAAGCTCTTGATTTAGCAGGAAATGTTACTGTCATTGAAAGAACAGTGATAGTTAACTTAGATGGAACAGAGATAGCAAATATGATGCCAGATGAGAATGTGACCTATTACCAGGGAGATACAGTAGAAGTCAGCTTTACAGCAGAACCAGGGGGACAAGGATTTTTTAGAATACTGTTGGATATAACTACACAAGGTACAACAGGAATAAGCATTCCAATGGTGGAAACTGAGCCAGGATTATATGTAGGAACATGGGAAATACCAGAAGGCTTTGCTATAAAGAACGGAGTAGCAGAGTTTGAATTTATAGATGCATTTGGAAATGAAACAGTTGCCATAGCACCTGGAAGAGTAACCATTTTTGGAATATCAATGGATGAGCTTCCTGTAAATACAGTGATAGTAGGCGAAGAAGCATTTGATATTGAATTCTTGAATATTGATTATAAAGCCCAACTTAAATTGATTAACTGGAATGGGCCAATATATTTGAAACTTGGTGCAGGAATAATAGTAGATCTATATGGTGTATTAGTGGATTCAGATGAGGCATTGCCTAACTTATTAACTTATTATTCAACAGAAGGGTACCCTATGGTATATGAAAAGCTCGACTAATAACTAACGGATATATTAGGTTGTATTTATTAAAGTTTTCGGAGGTGAAAATTGTACAATTTTCATCAAATTCTAAAGGGGGTAAATACTTAATGATAAGTATTAAGAAGTTAACAAAGGTATTGTCCTTGTTAATGGCCATGATAATGATACTGGGTACTTTCACATCATTTGCTTATGCACAGGAAAGCCAGATTAGCATGAATAAATCAGATTTCCATGAAGAAGCTTTAGGTAAGATTATGCCTGAGGTAATGGAGGATTTTGAAAGCAATGAATTCGCAGAAGTATTAGTATACATGAAAGATCAAGTTGATGCAGAAATGGTAGCTAAAGCTACAAAAAATGCAGTATCATCATATATGACTCCATATAGCGTTAAGCTGGAAGTAAGAAAAAATGTCGTAGAGGCCTTAAGAGATAAGGCAGAATCAACACAAATTAGTCTATTAAACTATTTAAAGAAAGAAATGGAAAAAGGTAATGTATTAGAATATAAGCCTTATCATATAGTCAATATGGTTTATGTAAAGGCTACTAAAGAAATAGTAGAAAACATTTCCTATAGAGCAGAAGTAGAAAGAATATACAAGAATAAGGTTTATCAAATGGATTTTGATAAAATCGAAGAAGAAGAAATAGATGTGGAATTGCAAAGCACCGAACCAAAATGGAATATAACAAGAATTGGTGCAGACCAGGTATGGGATTTAGGCATTAATGGAAGAGGTGTAGTAGTAGGGTCATTGGATTCAGGAGTTGACTGGACTCATCCAGCATTGAAGAACAAATGGAGAGGATACAACCCTGAAACGGAAGAAACTGATTCAACAAAAAGCTGGTTTGACCCGGTATATAATGCTGCATTGCCAGCAGATTCAGAGAGCCATGGAACCCATGTAATGGGAACAATAGTTGGCAGTGAATCTGATGGAAGCAATCCAATAGGAGTAGCCCCTAAAGCAAAATGGATTGCAGCAAGAGTATTTGATGCATATGGATATACAACGGATCAGATACTTCTGGATGCAGCAGAATGGATGCTACACCCAGGTGGGGATACGGAAGCAGCTCCAGATGTGGTAAATAATTCCTGGGGCGGATTAGATGGTATAAATGACTGGTTCAGGGAAGCAGTTAACAACTGGAGAGCTGCAGAAATATTTCCTGTATTTTCAGCAGGAAATCAAAGACCAGATGAACCACCACCATGGCCAGGATCAATTAGCAATCCAGCAAATTATCCAGAATCCTTTGCAGTAGCTGCAACGGATGCAAATAATATTAGGGCATATTTTTCAAAATTAGGTCCTTCACCTTATGATGAAAGCTTAATTAAACCAGAAATATCAGCCCCTGGAGTCAATGTCAGGTCTTCTATAGCAACATTTATTCCAGGTCATCAAATTCCAGATGGATATGGCAGTATGTCAGGAACATCCATGGCAGCACCACATGTTAGCGGTACAGTAGCGTTGTTATTGTCTTCTAATAGTTCGTTAACTGTAGAAGAAATAGAGGATATATTAACAAGTACTTCAGTACCATTGACTGATTATGAATACCCACAGTCCCCCAACTTTGGATATGGGTACGGCTTGGTAGATGCTTATAGCGCTGTACTTTACGGTGCTTCAAATATAGGATATATAGAAGGCAGGGTATTACAGAATAAAGAGGATACAGGAAAGGCAGTTATAGTTCATGAGCAAGAATACTTTAAAGCCTATAAAGGACTTGAAAACATCGACATAATTGCAGAGGTATCAGATGATGTATCAGTAACGGAAGTAGAATTGCTGGTTAAGCAGGATGGCAAATCCTATTGGTTGTTAATCCCAATGGAAAGAATATCAGGAGACTACAAGAATGGCACTTACAAAGCTACCATAACCAATGATATGTTAATTGGAAATAGCATTATATACAAGATAAGGGCAAAAGATTATACTGAAGAAGAAGTAGCTACCAAAGATTATAAAATAGACCTGTTATTTGGAATACTGCCAGATGATTATGAAACAGGATTTGAAGAGAAACCAATAGGTTGGGTCTTTGGAGGTAGCTGGGAATGGGGAGAACCAACTATTTCTGTAGAGCCTTATGAGGGGGAAAAGGTAGCAGGAACCAACTTAAGAGGAGGATATCCTGATTTTGCAAATGACTGGCTAATAACTCCTCCAATAGATTTAAGGGATAGTACTTTACCTTCAGCTACAATGAGATTCCATGAGTGGTATGAAACGGAAGGAGATCGAGACTTTATATATCTTCTCATATCAAATGACTATGGAGAAACCTGGACAGAAGCGAGAGCGCATTTGTCTGGGGATGGCATGGAGTGGAAAGAGTATGTTTTAGATCTAAGTGATTATATAGGTTCTCAAAACCCGGTATTTGTAGCTTTTAGACTGACATCCGTAATTATGTATATACCCAGATGCGGATGGTATATTGATAATGTTAGGTTAGTGGGAGCCAGTGATGTAGAACCGCCAGCTATACCTTACGGTTTTGAGGCAGTAGCTGGACCAACAGGCATTAAGCTAAAATGGGAGCCAGTAATAGATGCAGATGTATCCCACTACAATGTATATCGTTCACTGGAAAGCGAAGGAGAGTATGAGCTAATTAAAACAACTGTTAATTGTCACTTAATAGATACAGAAATTGAATATGGAACAAATTATTACTATAGGATTTCAGCAGAGGATTTTTCAGGTAATGAAAGCAATTTAAGCGATGCAGTATCAGCAACACCTCTGAATACAAATATACTATTTGGAACAGATTTTGAAAAAGATAATGGCGGATTTGTAACAGGAGCTGAAGAAGAAAACGAAAATTGCTGGGAATGGGGAATTCCAACATCTGGTCCAAATTCAGCATATTCCGGGGAAAAGCTTTGGGCAACAAATCTGTCAGGTGAATACACGTCAATCAATGATGCTTACATTGAATCCCCTTATATAGAAATTCCGGAAAGTGACAATAATGTTGTATTAACATTTAACCACTGGTATGACCTTGAAGAAGGATGGGGAGAAAAATACGATTATGGCAGAATATTGATTTCTACAGATAATGGGAACAACTGGATTAATATCACACCAGTAGAAGATGGAAAATATGGCGGAAGAATTAAGAAGTGGGAAATTGAAGAATTATCACTTAATGACTTTAAAGGAGAGACAGTAAAGCTAAGATTTTCCTTCATTTCAGATTATAGTGGAGAATTCTTAGGCTGGTATGTAGATGATGTATACGTAGTAGAAGTTCCAGATGAATATGAAGCAGATGAAGTAGAATTGAAAGAAGAAAGCATATTGAAAGAGTCTGTAAGTCCACATGACAGCAAAAAAATGCCATATCAGGAGCCATCTGAAACAAGCTTTATGTTTAAAAATATAGTAACAGAAGAATATGAAACAGTAGAAAATGAAGTAGTCCAGAATATACCTATGGCTAGACAACCTGGAATTCCAGTAGAAAATGCCATTGCAACAATTCTGGAAACAGGTCGAAGTGTTAAGGTAGATCCTGTTACAGGAAAGTTTAACATAATAGCTCCAGCTGGTGAATACACGGTAAGAGCAGAGGCATACGGATATTATCATCAGGATGCTGTATTGAAAGTAGAGCATGATGAAACAACCAGTTTTGATTTTATGCTGGAACCAAAACCAAAAGGCAATATTGTTGGAAGGGTATATGATAGATATTATCAGAATCCCGCATCATATGCTGTAATTAGGTTAGTAGAGGATAGAAACATTAAACCGGTAACTGCAGATGAAAATGGCTTCTTTACAATAGAAGGAGTATATGAAGGAAAATATACATTAAGAGCCTATGCCAGTGGATTTGTAACAGGGGAGTTTGAGGTAGAGGTAGCAGGAAATGAAAATACTAACATAGATATAGAATTGAAGCGTTATGTAGGCAGAGAGGAAGAAGAAATAAGCTATGATAACGGCGTACCTACTTATGGCTATGTATTAAATGAAGCAAATAATGGCGTAGCAGTAAGGTTTACACCATCTGAATATGTATTTGTAACAGGAGCAAATATATACTTCTGGGATGAATGGTGGCCTTATCCAGGAGGGAATGAAATAAAAGTAGCAATATTCGATACTGACCATAATGGCAATCCATCTGCAATGGTTGGTGAGCCAAAGCTGGTAAGTATAAACAGAGGTGATTGGAACTATATAGATTTATCAGAATTTGGATTTGGAACGGACAGAGACTTTCTCATAGCAACTGTACAAATCGACACCTCGCAGTATTCACCAGGTATAGCAATAGATGCTACTACTACTTCTGATAGGTCTTACATTCACCTCTTAGGGGAAGAGTTTGTTCCAATTTCTGATATAAATATGGATGGAGCAATTATGATAAGAGCAAGAGTGCAAAATTCAGCAGAATTACCAGTGATTACCAACCTAGAAGAGATAACCTATACTAATCAGGATTCAATAACTGTGGAAGGCACTGTAGTAACTGATGGAAAGGTTAACATATATGCCAATGAGAGGAAGATTGAATTGCAGACAAAAGATGGAGCATTTTCTACAGAAATAGATCTGGAAGATGAGGAGACATTGATAAAAGCAACATTTGAAATCAACGGTATGGAAACAGAGCCTTCCAGTCCAGTAACTGTAATCAAGGATATACAAGCTCCAGAAATCGAAATAATAAGGCCTTTGGATGAAGAAAGAATTAATGATGAGTTTGTTTATGCTATTGGCAATGTAAAGGATAAATATATAGATAAGGTGCTTATCAATAATGAAGAGATAGAAATCGATGATGTAGGAAACTTCTATGAGAGAATTGTAGTAAATGAGGGAGAAAACATTATAACTATAAGGGCAATAGACTTAGCAGGAAACATAACAGAAGAGGTAAGAAAAGTAATAATTGATCTAGATGCACCGGTAATTGAAAATATACATCCATCACAGGATATAACATTAGCAACCGGAGATGTATTATATGTAAGCTTTAACTCAGAAATGGGAGGAGAAGCGTATTTTAGAATTGTAGCCTTAAAAGCTGGAGATAATCAAAACTTCATAAAGATAGCCATGTCAGAATCAGAAGAAACACCAGGTCTATATGAAGGCTCATGGATAATACCATATGAGTTCATTATAGAAGATGGTCTAATAGAAATAGAATTTACAGATGAAGCTGGTATTAAAGTAACAGCTATAGCGCCAGGAAGGATAACCATAATTGAAAGAGAACTGCTAATGGAAAACCTGCCAGTCAATGCAGTAATAGTGGGAAATGAAGCATATGATATCAGCTATCTAAACGCCAACAGTGATGATCAGATAAGGTTAATCAATTACTTTAATGAAGGTAATGAGATATACGTTAAACTTGATGAGAATTTAATAGTGGACTTAGAAGGACAAATAGTAGGAATGGATGTATTGCCATATGAGTTAACTTATTATGATAAAAACGGTAGAATAACTAAATATGTTAAATAGTTTTTTAGCTATATTATAAGGCCTCTGATGATTCAGAGGCATATTTTTTCACAGTCTTTAATTATATTCATATGTTATAATTAATATAGAGAAAGGAGGGATTTGCCATTAATAGTATTCCTTTTAAAGTAACAGAGATAAAGGATAGTTATACAGAAGGAAGGGAATGGTTAAAGGTTACGGAAGAGAATGATGTAGTAAAAATAAGCATATGCAAGGAATTTACTACTCCAGGCAACACTTTAAGAATAGACAAGATAGTAGAAGAAAACGGTACTTATTACATTTATCTATTCATAACTCCTCCTAGTGAAAATTCTATATTATTACAGGTAGTAACATATAAGATAGTCAATATTGAAATTAATAAAAGATATATAAGAGTTCCTCACTATAAATTTAAGGTAAGGTGCAATATTCCAATAAGGGTTAAAAATGTAAATGTCAAGGAACGATAGACTACCATAATACAAAACCAAGGTATATGCCTTGGTTTTGTATTATTTTAAAAACCTTGCTTTATAATGCCATTAATTCCTCATGTATCTTTTGAAGCTCGTCTGGTATGTCTATATGCTGTGGACATTTTGATACACAAGCTTTACATTTTCTGCATTTATCCGCTCTGTTTTCTTCCTTTAAGAAATTAAAATAGTCTCTTCGGGTAATTTCTTTGTTTTCAGTTTTTTTATAGTTATTATATATTTTAAATACTCTGGGGATGTCCACGCCAAAGCTGCAGTCCATGCAGTAGCGGCATCCAGTACAAGGTACTGGATTAATATTCTTTAACTCCTCAATAACCTTGTCTATTATGTTTAGCTCCTCATCATTTAAAGGTTTAAAGTTTGACAGGGTGGATATATTGTCCTTAAGCTGATCTATATTTGACATTCCACTTAATACGACAGCTACATTTGGCAACGATGATACCCATCTTATGGCCCATGATGAAATGCTATTTGATGAATATTCCTTCATGAATTTTTCAACCTGTGGTGCAAAGGATGACAAAAAACCTCCCCTAACTGGCTCCATTACAAAACATGGTATGTTGTGTTTTACCAAAACATCATACAGGCTTTTTGCGTTGATTTCATTCCAGTCCCAGTAGTTTATCTGTAGCTGAACAACATCCCAGTTGCGACCATCTATAATTTCTTCCAGCACTTCACTGGTATCGTGGAATGAAAAACCAATGTGCTTTACCTTTCCTTCTTTTTTCTTATTGAGCATGAACTCATAAAGGTTGAATTTGTCCATTATTTCCTTTCTTTCAGCATCCATTGCATGAAGGAAGTAAAAATCAAGGTAATCTGTATTAAGCTTTTCCAGCTGTTCATTAAATAGCCTTTCTGCATCCTCTTCCTTTTCAACTTTCCATATAGGCAGTTTAGATGTTAAATAATAGCTTTCTCTTGGAAATTCAGAAAGTACCTTGCCTAAAAATCTTTCTGATTCTCCGCCGTGATAGTTGTAGGCAGTGTCAAAGTAGTTTAGTCCATTTTCCATGGCATAATGAATCATTTCACGAGCCTTTTCATAATCAATTTTATTGTCCTTTGTTGGGAATCTCATGCATCCAAAGCCAAGCCTTGGCAGTTCTACTTTTAGGCTTTCAAAATATCTTTTGTCCATATGCATACCAACCTTTTCTAATTAAATTATGTACTGTTAGCTTTAATTATAGCATTTTGGGGAATTGCTGACAATATTTAAACTATTTCATTTTTTTTTATGATTAAAAGCTTGGTGGCGTCATAGCCCATATAGATTCGCATGTTTCGTCTCCAACATTTACATATTTATGAGGAATTGTGCTGTCAAAGTATATGCTATCCCCTTCCTCAAGAATGTATTCTCTATCCTTCATTTTAACCATAAGCTTGCCTTTAATAACTATTCCACATTCTTCACCTTCATGGGTGACAAAGTCTTTAGTAGAATGGTCACCTGGCTTGATTGTTATATATAAAAATTCTATTTTCCTATTTAGATCAGGAGATAGTAGTTCATAAATTGCATTATTGTTAGATGCTATGATTCTCTTTCTAGTATTTTTAGTTACAATAGGATTAGTAATATTTTTAATATCTTCATCAAAGAAATATCCAACAGATACCTGAAGGCTTTTTGCTATTTTCCATAGTGAGACGATAGAAGGGGTTACAATATTTCTTTCAATTTGGCTTATAAGGCCAGAACTTAATTCAGCTTTTTCTGCCAGCTCTGCTATACTCATTCCTTGTCTTTTTCTCAATTCTTTTATTTTTTCTCCAATGTTTATATCCATATATTTGCCTCCAATATTTCAAATTCTTTATATATAAATTTTATCATAAAAAGTATTGCTATAGGAATGATTCAGTAAACTAAAAATAAATTTAATATATTGAATTTTTTTAAAATATGGTGTATTATAATAAAAAAGGCAAAGGGGGAATAATAATGACTTCTTTGATAAGTGCGGAAAACACATGGGCATTATGGGCAATTTTAGTTGGCATTACAGCAATAAGTATTTATTTGGAGCAAACTTATAAGTGGGCTGCGAAGGTTACTGGAGCAATTATTGGTTTGTTACTTGCAATGTTCTTAGCTAATATTAAGGTAATACCTACAGAAGCAGTTACTTATGACAACGTTTGGAATTATGTTGTGCCTTTAGGGATTCCTATGTTGCTGTATAACGCTAATATTAAAAAGATTTGGCGTGAAAGCGGCAGAATATTAGCAATGTTTTTATTAAGTTCAATAGGTACCCTTTTGGGAGTGTTTGTGGCCTTTGCGCTTCTTAAAAACCACATACCAGACCTTTACAAAATGGCTGCAATGATGACTGGCTCTTACATTGGCGGTGGAGTAAACTTTGCAGCTATGGCACAATCCTTTGGAACAGATGGAGATTGGGTTTCTGCTCTAGTAGTTGCTGACAATATGCTGATGGCACTTTATTTCTTTGTACTATTGGCAATACCTTCAATTAGTTTCTTCAGGAAGAAATATAACCATCCTCATATAGATGAGGTGGAAGGAAGAGTGGATACTGGAGAAGGAGAAACTTTAGCTGCTAAATACTGGGGAAGAAAGGATATATCCTTAAGGGATATTGCCTTTGCGGTAGCGATTTCCTTTGTAATAGTTTGGATATCTACGGAGATATCGAATTATCTAGGAAGTGTAATTCCTACTGGCAACTTCATCTTGAACCTGCTTAATGGATTTCTAGGTAACCAGTATTTAATGATAACAACATTAACAATGTTATTAGCTACATTTGCACCAAACTTCATGAGCAATATCCATGGTGCACAGGAAATTGGAACCTTTTTAATATATATATTCCTAGTTGTAATAGGAGTACCAGCATCTCTAAAATTAATAATTACTAGGGCACCATTGTTATTATTATTTACAGCTATAATTGTAATAATAAATATGATAGTATCTTTAGTATTAGGAAAGTTATTTAAATTCAACTTGGAGGATATATTGCTAGCTTCAAATGCTAATATAGGTGGACCTACTACAGCAGCTGCAATGGCTATCGCCAAGGGTTGGAACAAATTAGTAGGACCAATTATTTTAGCAGGAATTTCTGGATATGTAATAGGTAACTACTTAGGTATATTTATGGGAAATCTTTTACAATTACTATAATATAGGGCACTGTATGTGCCCTTT
>ENA-OWPA01001391-OWPA01001391.1-bioreactor-metagenome-genome-assembly--contig:-NODE-1391-length-16232-cov-17.210771_pt1 | contig 16232 bp, 15 predicted proteins | sample MGYA00238139_ERZ651803 | MGnify/ENA primary metagenome ERZ651803 (study PRJEB26909, sample SAMN07631231) | bioreactor metagenome | isolation source: Switchgrass digestor | place: USA: Dartmouth...
TGCGGGTGTAGCTCAGTGGTAGAGCCCCAGCCTTCCAAGCTGGTTGCGAGGGTTCGATTCCCTTCACCCGCTCCATTATTTTGCACCTATAGCTCAGCTGGATAGAGCAACGGACTTCTAATCCGTGTGCCGGGGGTTCAAATCCTCCTAGGTGCGCCAAAATATGGCGACATAGCCAAGTGGTAAGGCAGAGGTCTGCAAAACCTTTATCCCCGGTTCAAATCCGGGTGTCGCCTCCACTTATTTTGTACCTATAGCTCAACCGGATAGAGTGCTTGACTACGAATCAAGAGGTTGGGGGTTCGAGTCCCTCTAGGTACGCCAGGAAACATCCTGTCATATTGCAGGGTGTTTATTTTTTTGCAAAAAACTAGGACCTGTTATCTAAAAATTATGAGTTTTGAGATATTATATGTAGACTTCATATGGTAGCCCATGGTAAGATAATAATGTGTGTGCAAAAAAAGAATAAGAATGTCAAATTATGTCGAAATTGTATCAGAAACGTACGCCATAAGTTCTTGAGTTGTACATGCAGGTGTAGTTGATGCTTTATATTTTCAAAAAAATACTATTTATTGGTTCCATTTTGTATTGCATTATTTATCACAGGCTGCTTTGGACCTAAAATTGATATTGATGACAGTTCCTATGGGTTTGTCCAATACATAGCTTATGATAAATATGATCCTGATGAAATCATGGTATATAATTCAGATCAGGTTAAATCACGTAAAGATTCAATGAATAAAGAAGACTTTGCAAAGTGGTTGTTAAGAGATATTACATATGCAGTAGATAAAGAAGGGAAACTATATACTTATAATATCGTAACAGATGAAAAAGATAATATGTCATTGAAATGTGAACCTCTGAACATTACAGGAGTAAAAGAGCACTTTTTAGTTCAGGATAATTGGTATTTATTGACAGAAGATGGTACTATTTATGAGAAGATTTATAGTGATTATGATGATAACATATTTGAAGAAGTACTATCCAATGTTTCTGAATATAGATTGTATAAATATGATGAAGAATATGATGAAATATATGATGGTGTACCACAAGGCTATAATGCCAGCGCTATAACAAATGATTCAATGTTGTTCGTTTGGGGAGCAAATGGGCAAGGACAGATAGGCAATGGTGAATGTAGCTACAATTTTGCTTTATATACATAAACCAATGATGGACAGGAAATACTTATCACTGAAACACCAAATGTTCCAAATGATGAATTAGCAGGGGCAAATTATAGAAATACAAAGAGTCGCCAAAACTGCTGGGACCCTGTATTTGACTCTGTAATGATTAGCTTAAAGGGCAGTTATGATGGAAATGAAGTACAGCGAATTTATGGTACAATAGAGAACAATATGGATATAACTTGGTACAACTGCAGGCTTACATTCTTGCTATATGATGATAATGGAGAACCCATTGACCAAATATATGTATTTGTTGGCAATACAGACATTGGGGAGAGAAGAGAGTTCTCTACTGACACCAGCGACAGCCTTTTCATGTACTATGCTTCACAATTTGAACTTGTTGAAGTAGCACCAAATGTAGTGCATTAATACTAACCAAAAGGAGAAGTAGAGTATGAAAAAGATAATAAGCCTGGTAATTACAGTATCTGTGATTTTATCATCCTTTATTGTGCCAACTAAGGCTGTTGCGTTAGGAAAAAGAGAACCTATTCCCCAGGCAATGGCCTATGAATATTTAGAGGTCATAAATTCAATAATCGATAAATATGGAGTAATTAGGGAGGACTATGAATATTTGAGCAGCACCAATGGACTATTCTATGCTGACCTGCTGGATTTTGATGGGGATAATATTAAAGAGCTTTTTTGCATATGCATATGTGATGGAGGATATAAGTACGAAATATGGAAGTTTGAGAATGACAAAGTAGAAAATATCTGTTCCAAATATGAACAAAGTGGAGTATTAAGAGAGATGAAAAGTGTCTCACTGATAACTATAGACGGTAAAAGCCATGTATTAGAGAAAAACGATAGCTTTGGATATGCTGGAATAGATGGTGCAGTACTGTATACCATATCTGGAGTGAAAAATGATAATTGGGTTGAAAAGGAAAGGCTAGAATACTCTTATCTGCATCTGGAAGGGGAAGATAATCCATACAGGCAGGAATTTGCTGGTCAGGAAACAGGTGATTTTTATTATCTAGCTAAGAATGGAGAAAGGTCAAGCATTACAGAGGAAGAGTATATCAGAAGGGTAAAAGAATATGAAAGTAACTTAAAATCATTACTATCTACAGGTTATGATGGTGCAGATACATTTGAAATTCAAGTGGATATATCAGAGAACAATAAAAACCTTGATCTTTTTATGGAGAGCTTAAGCAGCAACCTTATATCTTCTAATCTTAAGGATGTATATGGTGAGATAAGCCTAGAGGAAAAAACCAGAGTAATAGAATTTTTGAATATATTTGATTATCTTTCAAGCTTTGATATAAACGCCATTGACCAGGACAATTTTTCCTACTTTTTACGCCGCTATGTTAACAACAACGCAGATTATAATAATGTAAAACATGAAATAATCAATGGATGGACATATTATGAAGTAAAAGAAGAAGACATGCTAAACATAACTAGAAAGCTGTTTGGAATAGAGCTATTACCTAAAATAGAGGAATATGGCTTCATAAAGCTAAATGGCAAATGGTATGCAGGAGATACTGCCTCTGGAGAATTTAATTATGAAAGTGCCCAGCCAGTAAAAATGTATGAACTTGGCAATGGCATGTACTATGTACAGATAAACTATTGTGCCATATACGATGAATACAAAGATGTATATTTTGACAAGGATTTATTGAACATTCCTATGGAAAAATGGGATCTTGATCCTGGTCTAAAGGTAAATGTAGAACATAAAGGATATGCCATTATTAAGGAAACAATGGTAGGCGGGAAAAAGGGATACAATCTACTGAAGCTGGATTCACACCATCTGCTAACAGAACAGCAGATTCAGAAATATATAAAGAGAATTAATCCAGAGCCTAATATTACCTTTGATTATTCAAAGGTAAAAGGTTTTAAAGAAAGCAGCGAGTATATAAGCTTTTTTGAAGAAACTCTAAAAGGGTTATCTGGACAAAAACCAAATGACAGTGGAAACAGTCAAATTGTAGCCTATATTCAATACGCCATAGAAAACTCCAATATCACCACTGTAAAAAGCAAAGGAAACAAAATAACAATAGACAATAGCATAATCAGCACTGCCTTAAGCCAGGCAGAAAAGGTAAAATAGGTTCCTTTACAGTACAGATTCAAAGAGGCGAGAAGGAAGGAGACTATAATATCCTATTTCTGGATGGAAACAATAAGGAAATAGATGAGCTTCCATATCCAATAAGTTTCTCACTTCCAGCAAATAACCAACTTGCCACCGTATTTGTAAGCTATAAAAATGGTAGTGACAACTGGGGCGGTCAATATAACGATGCTGAAGGGTCAATTGAATTTAGTACAAGATACTCTGGACAGTATAGCATCCTGGAAAATGAAATCAACATAGAAGACATTGGGCATTTAACTGAAGAACAGCAGAAAGCAATTAAGTTTATGGTATCTAAAGGATATTTTGAAGTTAATGAAGGGAAATTCAATGGAAATGATCCACTAAATAGATATGAGTTTACGAAAGCCCTTGTAAGCATGTTTTTTGCTTTAGACAGGGAGGTTGAAGCAACCTTTACTGATATTTCAAAGGATAATTTTTATTATCCCTATGTAGTATCAGCTCAAAAGGACAATATATTAGAAGGATACGATGACAATACCTTTAGAGGAGAAATCAAGATACCAAAGGAACAGGTTTTGGCACTTTGCGGCAGGACCTTAGCAGAGAAAAAGGGATATGTTTACCCTGAAAACCTGGAGGATTATCTGGACTTTGCTGATAGAAATGCCATTTCAGACTGGGCATTAAAGGATATTTCCATTACAGTCCAAAATGGCCTTATTGACAATGGTGGAATGCTAATGCCAAAAGTGGAAATAAGCAGGGTAGAAGCTGCAGAAATACTGTACAGGCTATTCATGCTGCTTTATGAGACTCCACCTATAGCAGTGACAATAGAAGAGACAGAAGTTGCTGAAGCAGAAGCCATTGAGGAAACTAATACTGCCATTGAAACTGAATCCAATAGTGGAGCAATAATAGGATTAATAGCTGTAGCAGTAGTTCTTGGAGCCGGTGGATTCTATTTTGTAAAAAAGAAAAGGTAGTTTCTACTACACCCTCTGCAATATGAGATTGCAGAGGGTTTATATATTTTTTTGCATTTACTATTACAAGGAATTATGGTAACATTATCCATAATGGAAATAAAAGACTTAACTTGAGTCCCAGTATAATATATTAATATAGAGTATATGAGAGGAGAATGGCTTGGATGCTATTGTTTTACTTAGCTGTTTATATTATAATTCTTATAATTGCAGAGCAAATGGTTATAGACAGGTTCAATATCAAGAAGAGAAACAAGTGGTTCTATAGCCCTGTTAACAGAGTTCACCTATGGGGAGAAATAGCCATTATCATAGCAATGGTAGCCATATTCTATTTTAACAGAAGTATTAGACTATATTTTGTTCCTGTATTCTTAACAATGCTCTTTGGCTTCCGTGCTTTCATGGAATGGAAATATGATAAAGCTTCTAAAACATATATCCTGAGCCTGTTTACCCTTATTGTAGTTTTAATGACTTTCTTTATGCTGAAGTTAAGCCTGTTTAAGTAATTGCTTATGTGACAAATACATCTACAATGAACAAAAATTCTATTTTTATTGAAGGAAAAACTGGAATTTTGTAGAATGTAATATGTAATATTATAAAAAATAAACGGGATAAAATTAATTATAGTAAAATTTTAATAATGGGTAAAAATATAAAAGATAGGGATGTTTATGGGCATTGAATATCTTAAAGATAAATCAGAAGAAAACTTTAATACTGCTGTATGGGCGGAAAAGAAGAGATATTTTAATGTCGCGATTAGCAGATATTATTATTGCCTTTTGCAAAAAATCATTTATATTTCTAAAAAGAATGGTTTTTATTCTGAACCTCCAAATGGTAATGGTTCTCACGAGTATACAATAAATCGTTTTATATCAAAAATGGGTAATAAGCTATCGGCAAAAGAAAAGGTTACTATTACTCAATTAAAAAAACTGAAAAGGCAGAGAGTTGATGCAGATTACAAAGAAACAAAAATAGAATCAAATGAATTTAATCTGGTATTTAAATATAACTTCCAAAATATAAATGAAATAGTTAATAAATTTTTGTAGGAGGATTGTACTATGAATAGTAAACAATTGATTGAAGAGTTTGTTTTGAGAATTCAGAAGAAATATCCTTTTATTCATATTGGGTATGAATATGATGATGAAATAGATGAATACGATATATACCATGATGATTGGGAATTAGAATTCAATAATAAGGAGTTTATGGAATACGTGGGGCAGCAAGCTGATGAATTATTGTTTAGTAATGGTATATATAATTTTAGCTTTGGTTATGATTACAACAGAGCAAAGGATTTAAAAAGCTTAAAATATGATTTTATCTCCTATAGTGTACTAGATGCTAATAGTTTTGATTATGAAGTTGTTATGAAAAAGACAAATAATTCATATTCTTATAATAATGACATCCATGATTATCTTGATCCCTCCAGGGTTGTTTACCAAGGAACTTGTATTTTTGCTAAAAAAAGTATTAAATCAAATTATTATACATTAGCTGAAGAAATAACAAGGATGGTAAATACTTTATATAACGGAAAAGATTATGAGGAGGCTGCTTAATGGACAAGTCTAAGCAACCTGGTATTCGATTTGATGGAATAATATTAGCTGAGGAAAACTTCTGGAGGGATTATAGTATACCTAAGGATTCAAAAATAGATTTACATTTTAGTGCTGAAAATCATATAGAAGGTAAAAAAGCAACAGTAGAAGTAACATCATATTTGAGGCTTATTTATGAAGAAAAGGAAGTATTGAAGTTAGAAAGTAAATTTGTTGGCTTTTTTTCTGAAATTGAAGGTCAAGAAAATATGAATATAGAAGACTATATAAAGAATAATTCTGTAGCACTTATATTCCCCTATATTAGAGAACACATACACATGATAACTGCCAAATCGGGCATTAAACCAATTATGTTACCTCCAATTAATTTAAGAGCTATGCTGAATACTGAAAAGGATAAACCTGTAGTCAAATGATTACAGGTAATATTTTTAACGCCAATATCGCTTGGAAAGGATGATAGTTAATATGAGAATAGGAAAGGAAAAATTAAGGGAATTGCTTTCAAAGATGTAAAGATAATCTCTGCCACAAACAAGAACTTAAAGCTTCTCATAGAGGAAAAGAGATTCCGAGAAGATTTGTTTTACAGGTTAAATGTATTTCCCATAACTTTGATACCTTTACGAAACAGGAAAGAGGACATAGTGTTATTATCCTTTTATTTCCTCAATGAATGCAATGAAAAATATGGCTATAACAAGAAGTTCAGCTATGACACCATGTTGAACTTCATAAACTATGATTGGCCAGGCAATGTAAGGGAGTTGAAAAACTCAATTGAAAGACTGGTGTTGTTAACAGCAGGTGATGTTATTTCCAATGCAAGGCCAGTGGTGGACCAGTATGTACATGGGTATGACCTGGACAATCTAAACACCCTGGATAAAAGAATTACCCCTCTGGAGGAAGGCTTCATTAACCTGGATGGAAACAAGTCACTGAAAAATATGGTAGATGAGTATGAAATTAAAATTATAGAAGCATATATTGAGAAATATGGTTCCCTTCGAAGTGCAGCAAAGGCTCTAAAGAGCTCACCAGCCACATTGTCCCGTAAGCTTTCTCAATACAAAAGTAGACATCATATAGAAAACTGTTTGAATAATGAAACAGAATAGTTTCAATATTCAAACAGTGTTTTATTTTATAATATTACAAATATTCAAAAATATAAATATATGAAAGCTCAATATGTATAATCCTTGGATTTAAGCCTTTCCCTTTTTTAGGATCTCAATTGAATATCAGTAATTTTCTGGCATATATTTTGCTATTAATAATATCCGAGACGCCTAAAACGGAGGGGTGAGGCTATGATCATAAAATCAATAGGATTTCCAAGGATTAAAAACTTTGGAGGCGATATAAGGGACTTCTTGCCATCCTTGTTCCGCTATCTGAAAAAGTTTAAGGATGTGGAAGTATATGTAGAAAACACCTATGGTGAAGGGTTCGGATTAACAGAAAAGGATTATCTTGCTGAAAATCCAAGCATTAAATTCGTACCATCCGATGAAGTGTATAAGAAGGACCTGATAGTAATATTGAAGATGCCTGAATTGGAGGAATTGGAAAAGCTAAGGGATGGATGCTGTCTGTTTACAATGTGCCACTATCCTACAAGGCCAGCAAATGTGGAACTGTTTATGCGAAAGAACATAAAAACCTTTTCAATGGATGGCATTGTAGACGACTATGGCAAGAGAATATTTGTAGACTATTTCAGAACAGCCTTTAACGGTTCCAGAATTGCATTTAATGAATTGAAGAAGTCTATGGGCGATGACTTCTATTCTCCAGCAAGAAGGCCTATAAACGTAACTGTAATAGGAGTAGGCGCAGTAGCACAAAACTGTGCAAAGTCATTTGAAATCCTAGGAGACGAGGAATTCCTGGGGAAAAACATTCCTGGAGTAGCCATAAGGCTCTTGCCAAGAACTATTACCTATAGCGACGAATTGATGATTCCTATTTTGAAGGAAACGGACATATTGGTTGATGCAAGCAAAAGAGAGGATATAAGCAAATGCATAATTAAAAATGAACTCTTAGGCTATCTGCCAGGTCATGCTATAATACTTGATATAACTGCAGACAGGTATGATGAGGGGCAGGTGAAGCCAATAGAAGGCACTGTTGTTGGATCCTTGTCCAAAATGGTCATCTATCCTGATGATGAACTATACAACACCATCCCTGAAAACATTGATTCCAGGAACAGAAGGACAGTTGTAAGCTGTGATGCATGGCCAGGAGTTACTCCAAAGGAATCCATACTGCACTATGAAGGCTTAATAAAGAATTATTTTGAAATACTGCTTACCAAGGATACAGATGAATTGGAAAGGGATAGCGACAACTATTTTGAAAGGGCCTTGTACAGGGGAACACTGGAGTATTTCCTGGAAGAAAGGGCTGAAAAAGCAAAGTAACTGAAAGTAATAATATAGGCGTCTCTCATATATTTTGTAATACATTTACTATTATATAAGGAGGGAAGTTATGGATCATTACGGTTTTGTATCAATTTTGCCGCCTATAATAGCCATAGCACTGGCTATCAAGACTAAAAACGTACTGTTCTCACTGTTTGTCGGTATATTTTTCGGTTCCACAGTACTTGCAGGCTGGAATCCAATAAAAGGATTTGTAAATCTCATACCTAATTATATCTACGAGCAGGTTGCATCAGATTCAAATATGCAGTCATTGACAAACCTTCTCATTATAGGAGCCTTTGTAACGTTAATCGGTGCAACTGGAGGAGCAGCAGCCTTTGCCAACAAAATAGGCTTGGTAGGACCTATATTCCACCCCATTGGAGAAAAGTTCAAGGTGTCCAGGGAAAAGTTTGCATATATACTTGACGCCACATCATCTCCAATATGTGCTATGGTGCCTATCATCAGCTGGGGAGTGTATATAATGGGACTGATACAGACTGAATTAGAAGCCTTTCCCCAGGTGACCATGACAAGCTGGGATATATTCGTAGGTGCTGTGCCATATCAATACTACAGCATACTGACATTGCTTATGGTAGGATATCTTGCATATACCCAGTTTGACTACGGTCCAATGCTAAAGGCACAAAGAAGAGCAGAAGCAGGAATAGTACTTAGAGAAGGGGCAGTACCTTTAAGGGACACTAGGGTAGTAGAACTGCCAAAGGGAGTAGAGCCTAAGGCAAGAATGGTAGTTGTACCTCTTATTGCCTTACTAACAGTAATGTTTACCATCTTTATACTGAACGGATTCCCCAAACAAAGCCTATCTGGAATTGTAATTCGCCAGGGTATTGCATTAGGATTTATAGTAGGAGGAATTATTGCTGCAGTAATGGCTTATCAGAATAAAATAATGACGTTAAAGCAACTTGAAGGCACTGTATTTGACGGTATGAAGGGCATGGTATACCTGATGGTACTGATGATATTTGCATGGTCTTTAGGCAGCCTTACAAAACAGCTGGGTACAGCCAATTATATAGTAGAGCTTTCAGAAGGATTCCTGAATCCCGGATTCTTGCCAGTAATAATGTTCATTGTAGGATGCTTGATGTCACTTCCTACAGGTTCATCCTGGGGACCATATGCCATATTAATGCCTATAGGAATTCCAGTAGCAGTACAGATGGGAGCAGCATCTGACCACATGGACCACTTTAAGACACAGTTCCCATATGCCCTCACAGTAGCCTTTGTTTCAGCTATATTGTACTTAATAGCAGGATTTACAGAATCAACAATAATACTTGTACCTGGAATAATAGCTCTGTTTGTAATAGTATACTTCCTGCATAAGGCAAGTGTTAAGAAAATTGAAAATTTGAGCGAAAAGGAGCTGGCATCCTAGTTAAAAAGCAGAAAGCCTAATTGAAAAGAGCCTAATAAGGCTCTTTTTTCATTATATATACTTTTTACATACTAAAGCCAAATACTTGATAATAGATAACGTTAGTAATAGAATATTAATAAACATCAGGGAATAAATAAGGGGGAATATTATGAAGACAATTTCAAGCAGCAAAGTAATATACAGCTTTACATACGATATGGAGCCTGTAGAAACAGTATCACCAGGAGAAGTATTCAAGGTAGAGACCAATGACTGCTTTTATCAGCAGATAGAAAGAGAAGACCAGATAATCACAGAAATCGATTATGACAGAATAAACCCGGCTACAGGGCCTATTTATGTAGAAGGTGCAGAACCGGGGGATGTATTAAAGATAAAAATACTGGATATAGCTGTTGCAGGAAAAGGCGTTTCAGGAACAGTACCAAATGAAGGGGCACTGGGGGATCAGGTAACCAGGCCTACCATAAGGATTATAAACATAGAAGATGGGTATGCAGTACTTGAAGGCATAAAAGTCCCTATAGAGCCAATGATAGGTGTAATAGGGGTGGCACCAAAGGAAGAAGACGGTAAACTGCCAACAGAAATGCCATGGAAACATGGAGGAAATATGGACACCAAGGACATCAAAAAAGGCTCAACCCTATATTTGCCTGTATACCAAAAGGGAGCCTTATTAGCCCTGGGGGACTGCCATGCAGCCATGGGAGACGGCGAGATATGCTTTACCGGATTGGAAATACCTGCTGTAGTTACCCTTGAAGTGGACCTTATAAAGGGAAAAACCATTGAATGGCCTCTGGTGGAAACAGATGAATACACTGCAGTCATTGCATCAGGCAATACTCTGGATGAAGCCTTGTATCTGGCAGCCAGCGAAGCTGTAAAACACTTAAAGAATGGTTTGAACCTCACATGGGAAGATGCATATATACTGGCAGGCCTGGCAGTCGACATGAAGATTTCACAGGTGGTAGACCCAAAGAAAACCGTAAGAGCTGCCATACCAAAGCAAATTATTGCTACAGAAAGGATAATTGAGTCCTTATAGTTCAAGTTAAATTTATTATACCAATATAAAAAATCTGCAATTGAAGTATTGCAGGTTTTTTATTGGTATTTTTTAACTGATAATTCACAAACAATTCAGAAAATTGGATTACTGACAAGAAAATATTGACATGTAGATGACATATATGGTATTAGAATTATATAAGAATAATTATATAAATAGATACATTTTATGGTTTAATCCATAATTTCAGGGTATAATATCATTACATATTTACTGAAAAAATATTTGCAAAATTTAACAAAATGAATGTAAAAAAAATAACAAAAAAGGAGGAAAGGTATGAGATTAAAGGATAAGGTTGTAATATTGACTGGAGCAAGCTCAGGTATGGGTAGGGCAGGAGCATTGAAATTTGCAGAGGAAGGAGCCAAGGTAGTAGCAGTTGCAAGAAGAAAGGAAAGGCTGGAGGAACTGGTAGAAGCCTCAAAGAACATGGAAGGGGAGATATATGCTCTAGCAGCAGATGTTTCAAAGGATGAGGATATTAAAAGAATAGTAGACGAAACCATAAACAGATTTGGAAGAGTAGATGTACTAGTCAATAATGCAGGAATACTTGATGATTATCTTTCAGCAGATAACATGACAGATGAGATGTGGGACAGGGTACTAAACGTCAACCTGACAGCACCTATGAAGCTTATAAGAGGAGTTATAAACCACATGATTAAACAGGGCTCTGGCAATATTATAAACGTAGCTTCCATAGGAGGGCTTAATGGTGCCCGTGGTGGTATGGCATATGTTACATCAAAGCATGGTATGATAGGCATGACCAAACACATTGGATATATGTTCCAGGACAAGGGAATCAGATGCAATGCCATTGCTCCAGGAAGCGTAAGGACTGAAATAGGAGAAACAGTAAAGAATCCAAATATGGCTGTATTAAACAAGCTGATGACAGGGCTTCAAATACTTCCTGTAACAGGGGAACCTGAAGACATAGGCAATATTATGGTATTCTTGGCATCAGATGAATCCCGCTTTATAAACGGCGCAACAATTGTAGCTGACGGAGGATGGACTGCTTTCTAATATAGTGAGGGATATATATACCCTATAGGAGAAAATCCTGTAGGGTATTATATATTTATGCTGATTATCAAATTAACCATTGTATGATATAATTACAATTAATGGCATTTAAGTATATTAAAATTTTGCTAATCAAAAAGGGACAAGGGGGATTAATGTGGACAACAGTAAAGCATTAAGTATTTTGGAAAACATTAAAAAGGTCATCATAGGTAAGGATGATGTTATTGAAAAGGTACTCATAGCAGTACTTGCAAGAGGGCATATACTCATAGAAGATATTCCGGGAGTAGGAAAGACCACTTTGGCAAAGGCCCTTGCAAAGAGCATGGACCTGTCATATAAGAGGGTGCAGTTTACTCCTGATTTAATGCCATCAGATATTTTAGGCATCAATATCTACAACAAGGAAACAGGATCCTTCTCCTTTAAAAAAGGTCCTATATTCAACCATATATTCCTTGCAGATGAAATAAACAGAACCTCTCCAAAAACCCAGTCAAGCCTTCTACAGGCCATGGAGGAGGGGGAAGTGTCTACAGAGGAAGGGGATTATGTACTGGAAAAGCCATTTATAGTGCTTGCAACCCAAAACCCCATAGAATATCAGGGAACGTTTCCACTTCCTGAGGCTCAGCTGGACCGCTTCCTTATTAGGCTATCCATTGGATATCCGGATAAGTCCTATGAAGTAGATATATTGAAGAACCACAAATCCATTAAAAGCATGGAAAACATAGAGCCTGTAGTGAACAAGCAGGATATATTGAACATGCAGGATGAAGTGGAAAAGGTTACTGCCCAGGACTCCATCATGGAATACATTATAAACATAGTAAATGTAACCAGAAACTCAGAAGAGCTGCAGCTGGGGGCAAGCCCCAGGGCTTCCATAGATTTGTTAAAGGCAGCAAGGGCAAAGGCATATATATCAGGAAGGGATTATGTCATACCAGATGATGTAAAGGAAATAGCAATACCTGTTCTAAGCCACAGGCTTATTATGTCCCCAAGCTCAAGAATTGAAGGAAAATCCATGGAAGAGGTATTGAACAGATTGATAAACAAGGTCTTTATACCGGTGATATAGTATGAAAAGAAGCATTATAATCATATTATCCATAACTTTGTTGATTTATGTCCTCTTTGTAGGCGGGGAAATGCCCTACTTCCTGTTCTATATATATCTATCTGCACTGCTGGTTCCCCTAATTCACTGCCTTATTATCTATAGAGATTTATCAGGATCCGTAAATGTACCAAACAAGGCCATATATGTAGGGGATAGGGTGGCAATAAGCTATACCGTAAGGAACATGAGCAAATTCACTGCACCATATATAGAGGTGGAAAACAGCATTTCCAGACAGTTAACAGGAGAGGAAGCTCCCAGGACAATGACTACACTAAACCCAAAGGGCTTTTATACCCACAACGAAGAGCTGACACTGAAAAGGCGCGGATATTACCAGATAGGTGAAATAGAAGTGGCCATAAAGGATGTATTTGGGTTTTACTCCATAAAGAAAAGGATGGCCTCTGATACAGCCCTGATAGTCTATCCCAAGCCAAGGGAGTTGAATTCCTTCAGGATTACATCCATAGAGCAGCTGGGAGAAATGCTCATAGATGATAAGGCCTTTGAAGACAGGTCAAGGATATCCTCCCTGAGGGAGTTCAGGAATGGAGATTCTGTAAAGTCAATTCACTGGAAGCTGTCTGCAAAGCTTGGTGACCTGATAATAAAGGAATTTGACAACTCTGCAGACACCAATGTGGTGGTATTTGTAGACAACTATAGAGGGCTTTACACTAAAGATAAGGACCGCCGTCTTGAGGATAAAATTGCAGACATAGGCATAAGCATTGTAAACTACTATTTGGGCAAGAACATACCGGTATCCCTGCAGACACAGGATGGGGAAAAGCAGGTAGAAGTAAATGGCAAGGGAAAGTCAGACCTTAAGCCTTTCCTGGAGGCCTTTGCCAGATTCAGGGGAAATGGACTCTTTGACTTCTCAGTTTTCATGAAGAAGAGAATGGGTGTTATAAAGAAGGGCTCAACGGTGGTAATTATAACTCCAAATATTGACAGACCCATAGGCACCCAGGGGATAATGCTGAAATCCAAAAATCTAAACCCTCTATTTATTGTAGCAACTGATAGGGAAAACAACACAGGCTATATAGACATGAGGGTAGAAATGAGCTTAAGGGAAGAAGGCATTCCAGTCTATATATTAGACTATGAAACCAATATTAAGGCTGCCTTGGAGGGAAGACAATGAGCAAAGGAAAAAACAGGCTAGAAAGATTTATATATAACTTAATCTATTCCTTTATGGTCTTTTCCCTTTCCTACTTATGCGGACTGCCAATAGGGGTTAAGCTATTTCTACCGCTGCAGATACTGATGGTTCTGTTAATTGACATGGCAGTAAAGCTTACTCTTATGTTCCCTATAATACTTTTAATACTCATTGCCATATTGACTGTAGGGTCTGTAGTTTCAGCCCTTTTATTCAAAAGCTTTTTTATTTCAATTTTAAGAAGGGCAGTTATACTATTTGAAAACATATACTACCATATAACGGAAATGGAAAGAATACAGCCTGAAAACACGCTGCTGTTCTGGGGGATTATAATACTTTTATTGAGTATATTCACCTGGTTTGTGGTATTTAAGAAAAAGCACCCGGCAATTCTTCTGCCAGTGTACCTGGGAGGCATACTGTACTACTGGTACATCTATTACGACCAGGCCTATTGGTGCATGGCATTGTTTTTGTTCTTATTCTTCCTCTTAGTGGGACTTAGAAACTATTCCAGGGAGAGGGAAAGCACAGATAAGGTGTTTACCCATGCTTTCCACTATTACTATAAATCGAAGATAAGCATTATAATATCCTATGGGCTCGTGATAGTAGCACTGGCTTTGGCACTGCCTAAAGGCGGCAGGATTATACGATGGGAATGGCTTAGGGATAAGGCTTATGAGGCTTTCCCATTTCTGGAGGAGTTCCGCTCTACAGAATTCGTTGTAAAGGGAGATGCAAAAACAACCTCCAGATATATCAATACCATATTGGGATATCCCAATAAGCCTTCAAAACTGGGAGGGCCAATAGTTCTAAGTGATAAGGCAGTGTTAAACGTCTATGGAGAAGGCCCTGTTTATCTGCGTGGAAATGTGAGACATACCTATACTGGCACCCACTGGAAAACAGAGGACTATGATACGGTGTACCATGATTTAAGAAAGGATTTCAGCGGAGTACCTGAAGAGGAGAGGAAATTCTATGAAGAGGTTACCTATTCAATTATAAACCGTACTCTGACAAATATAATATTCAGCCCCTACAAGCCCAGCATGGTAGACCTTCAGAGCATGTACAGGCTTAAGTCAACCAGTGATGATATATTGGCCTTCTCTGATAATATTGATGTAGGGGACAGGTATACACTGACGGTACTTAAGCCTCTTAAGTATGATGAACTGATAGCCCTTGGAGTTGACAGGAAGAAGGAGGATATAAACCTATCCTTGTATCTGCAGCTGCCTGATACAATAACCGACGCTACACGGGAGCTGGTGAAGGAAATAGTAAAGGATGCAAAAACGGATTATGAAAAGGCACAGGCCATAGAAAGGTATTTAAGGGAAAACTACAGATACACCATGGATGTGGAATCAGTGCCAGAAGGCAGGGACTTTGTAGACTACTTTTTATTTGAATCCAAGGAAGGATATTGCACCTATTTTGCAACTGCCATGGCTGTAATGCTGCGCCTTGAGGGCATACCTGCCAGGTATGTGGAAGGGTATCTGGCTCATGAAGCCAGGGAAGAGAACGTATATGTAGTCAGAGACAACGACTCCCACAGCTGGGTGGAAGCCTTCATTGAGCCTGTAGGCTGGACTACATTTGAGCCAACACCTGCCTACCCAATGCCATCAGACCCTGAAAGCTTTGTAGAACCTGTGGAGGAAAAAGAGGAGGAAACAGCACCTCAAGCACAGGAAAGAACCAGACTAAGCGAAACATTGTTCCCGGGCATTGAAGAGGAAGAAGAGGGTTCAAAAGCTGCTGAAAGGCCAAGGATAGAGATAAAGCCTAAGCATGTAATTATTTTCATATTGGCAGTTGCTGTCTTAAGCATTCCAGCAAGGTTTATATCCAGGTTTGTAAAGGTAAAATATAATGATAGGAAGATTTCCAGAATGCCCAATAAGGAAAGGCTAATATACCTTTACAACGAAATACTAAAGCTTATTGAGCTAAGGGGAATAACAAGAAGAACAGGAGAAACCCATTATGAGTTTGTAAACAGAATTGGATACAACTTCTCCACCATGGGAGATGAAAAAAG
>ENA-OWPA01001392-OWPA01001392.1-bioreactor-metagenome-genome-assembly--contig:-NODE-1392-length-16227-cov-12.254613_pt1 | contig 16227 bp, 34 predicted proteins | sample MGYA00238139_ERZ651803 | MGnify/ENA primary metagenome ERZ651803 (study PRJEB26909, sample SAMN07631231) | bioreactor metagenome | isolation source: Switchgrass digestor | place: USA: Dartmouth...
CCTGTAAGATATGTACTAAGGTTTATATCATCTTGTATTGCTTTTATACATTCGTCAGCTATGCTAAATTTTGCAAGCAATACTTTTTCTTTGCTTCTGCTATTGTAGATTTCAGGATGTTCTTCTTTGAATTTATCCAGTGTACCTTCACACCATGCATCAACATAACTCCCAATTAACATAGCATCTGATGTAGGCGGTTTATAACCATGTAACTCTGCTAATGCTTTTGCTTCGCAAGTAATAAAATTTTTGTATTGACTCACACTCAAGTAGTATTTGTCTGCTTCAAGAGAATAGTAATTTTCTGCGGTTAAAAACATATATCAACCTCACTTTATTCCCAAATATTTAATACTGCTTTTATGGTTTTTGCACATGTTTCACAGAATACAAAATCATTTTCAGTTATATTTTTCTTGACAAGTTTTTCCGCATTTTTCACAAATACATTTATTTGTCTTGTCAATATTAATATCAAATACTCCTACAAAATCTTGTTTCTGTAATTCTTCAAATAACCAATCTCTAAATTCTTCAAAATCATAAAGTTCTACTCTTCCACTAATAGAATAATAATTAGACATAATCTTTAACCTCCATCTGCTCATTCTAGCCACCCTGAAAGTTAACACAGGGTTACAATACAGGTGAACTACCGCCACTTATAGAAGTGGCAGCTTCGTGGTCAAGATAGCTTTTGCTACCAGATTACCCACGCTCAAAGGGCTGTTCCATCCCCAATTTTATCATCTACATGGCTAATACTAAGATGAATTTGTCAAGCGATATTCATCACCTACTTATAGAAGTGGGCGACTCATGTCACTAATTAGGTTAAAAAATGATTCTAATTATTCTTTTCATTTGTTGCCTCAGGTTCTACATACTGAAGTTTTTCAACATCATCTAACCTTACTTCTTTGCGTATTTTATCGTCTATGTATTCAATTAAAACCTTGTTATTGTTTAAAGATATGCTTAATACTCTACATTTCTCACCGTTGTGATAGGCTACATAATTAAGTTCAATCATTATTATCAATCGCTTTGCTAATGATTTCTTTATTTTCCTTCAACCACTGATGTGCATATGTTAAAAAAGATATCCATCCGCCATTTTTGCGATATTGCAGGTACTCTTTCTCAATTTTTTGAACGATTTTCATGTTATCCAAAATCCCACCTCTTTCTAATCACTTAAAATATTCTTCTTTTTTGTTTTTACCTGATTTAATATTGCTATATACAACACTCAATTTACTTATTTCTGCATCATTAATATTTTCTACCTTTTTACCTATAAATTTTTCTATTTGTTCTTTTGATATATCAAATTCTTTCTTAAATACATTTACCATATCATTTACTCTATCTTTAGTAGATTTTTTTATATTATTATTTTGTGCATTATTTGTACCTTTCTTCTGCAACTCGGTCATTTTATTTGAGTCAAAATCATCATCATTATCTGCAATATTAAATGCATTCATAAGTGAATATCTTTTGCCATATGTAAGTGTTGCACCGCTATTTTGTGCTGGATTAGCACCTTTTACTTCTGCTTTTTCAATGTCAAAATAATACACTTGTTTATCATCAGCATTGTCTACATCTTCTATTGTCAATTCTCCCACATAAAAATTATCTTTTTCTGGATGAATTCTTAACTGAAACTTAGTAAACAAATTATATTCTTCTAACAAAGGATTAAGATTAGCCAATATTGCATCTGGTTGGAAATATATGTAATTTGCAAATTTATTTTCTCCTTCTTTTTTAACACGAAGAAGATTTGATATTTTTACTATCCTTTTTTTAACACTCAATTTTTCTTCAGACATATGTACAAATTATTCTCCTTTCTCAAATTTTTGTTTTAGCCTTATATATTCTTTTTGTTCTTTTTCTTCCTTAATTTTTTCTAAGTCAACTTCATCAATACTATCAAAATGTTGCCCTACTTTTAAGTTAAAATCATAAGCCCATTTGATTAAATATGTATCATCACCTGACCTTCCTATTTCAATTGAAATTGTTCTATTACCGTTGCCTTCTTTTACCCATTCAAGCATCTTATCATATTCATGCATATAATCACTCCTTTTATATTATATTTACATAAAACAAACCTTTTGTTCAATTATATTATAATTTTATATTAATATTTTGTCAAGTATGCTATCTCAATCCAAATTTCTTACTAAAATATATTGCATAACAATCAGACGATTTTATAAATTTATTACAATTTTTCTCACACTCAATAATTTCATCAGCACCCCCAATATAATCAATCGGGCAATCGCAATATAAACCAAGCAATTTACAAGCTGCTCCAAGTACATATTTTAGTCTTTCGTTTTCTTTTTGTTGCTCTTCGATAATGTCAATTAAATCCAATTGTTCTTTGCCTAAAGCCATATGTATTACCTCACAATTATATTATAATTTTATATTTATATTTTGTCAAGTGTTTTAATAGTATCATTTATTGCTGTATTTTTTGCTTATATAATTCTATTTCCTGTAACAATTCTTCGGCAACATCATCATTGACAACCTCTAATTCGTCATGATCTGCATAACGTATTAAAACCTTAACAACACCATTATTTATGGTAAAAAGATATGGGTCATTTTTAAACCTACACCAATATAAACCGTAATTACCGAATTCCTGTAGTATTTGTAAATCAGTTATTCTTTTCATAGTTAAAATCCTCCTAATTTTAAATAAAATACACTTTTTATCTACAAAATATATTCGCATCTAACTGGTATGGTTACTGTATCTGTTTGTCCTGGATACCTACCCATAGGCAAATCAACCATTCCAAACTCTGATTTAAGTTCTAAATCACCAACAATATAACGTATCTCTTTTATTTTATTCACATCATTTGGTTTGGTTTTTGTATAGCAAGAAGTCATATTAAATAAAGGTTCTAATGCTTTTGCTATAACATTTGCAGTAAACATTAAAGTTCCATCGTGACTACATTTTCTTATTATATTATATTCTGGCTTAATATTAGAATCTACTTTAATCCATGGAATATCAAAATCTTTATCAATATTATTCATTTCTTTGATTCTTGCTTTTAACCACTCTTTAGGATTAATTTTCATTATAATTGTATTTTCATCTTTAAATACAACATCCCATTTAGGATAAACAATATTTGATTTTTCTTCTGGTTCTTTATATTTAAAATTCTCAATCTTGTTTCCTTCTATTTTTATAAACATATATTTCACTCCTCATTTTTTACGTTCTTAACCTTACAAAACTCTGCAAAATCTTCAGGTGAGGTTTTAATATTCCATGCCATTTCGTATTTCTGTTTAATCACCCCATTTTCATTATAATATACATTGGTTAATTCATACTTAGCCTTACCATTGTCTTTTAACCATTTCAAATATTCTTCTTGCAATTCTTTTGACAACATAATCAAATCCTCCTGCCAATATGAAATCTCAATTTTATTCAATCTTTTCGCCAATTCCTAATAACACTAAAGCATATAATTCCTTAAATTTTCTTTTAATTTCTTTTGCATGTTCTCTCATATCTTTTAACTCTTCAGAAGACCATCCATGATAAGGAGCTTCCCATAATCCATAATCCAAATATGATATATTATCATAACAGTAAATAATAAGATAACAGAATTGTAAAATTATAACATAACAGAAAATATAAATATGATATATATATTTCTTCTAATTTTACTTTTAATTTACTAAGGTCGTTACAATATCCCGACATAACTGCTTTTTTGAAATCATATTGATTCTGAATTTCTTTAATTTCATTTGAATGATACTTCAATATTTCATTCATATATTTTCCTCCTTTAAATAAAACATTCTTTTTATTAACTTCTTTATAGTCTATAATCATTATATAGATTTATCTTTCTTATATTTTCTTCTATACTTTTCTTAACTAACTTTTCAACATATAAGACATCAAACATAATTTTACTCCTTTCTTTATATTATTAATTTACTATCTAAACACACAGCAAAAACTCATTGACCTTACACTTTCCATCTTTAGTCCAATAGCGATTATCTCTTTTAAAATATTTACAATGGTCACTACAATGTATATCTATTCTATGTTTTAAACAATATCCATATCCTACACCCCACAACATGAAGCGTTTACAATGTTTGCATGGTTTCTTTGTGTTTCCTGTATAGTTACCACATATAAAAATTCCCATATATATTACCTCACTACTTACTTATTTTTAACACAGCAGGATTTACAATGCCATTTCCATCATAATCATATTTTTTATTATGCCACCTTCTCAATTCTTCTCCGTATTCCCAACATTCAGAAAGAATACTAACCGCACAACCGTACATGAATCCAGTTATACCTTCTGTATCTGCTTTGAATGATAACTCTTTTGCAACATCCTCTATCTTTTCTCCATTTACAATTTTTTCTTCCATCATATCAGCCCATCGTTCAGCATATCTAAATATTGCTAAGCCATATGGGTCTGTATTATTTGCTTTCCACTCTTCATATACTTTTATATCTTTGACTTTCATAATAAAACCCCTTTAAAATAACTCTTCTATTAATTTTTCAAACAATTTAGGATTGTTTTCTTTTAATGTATCTACGAAATGTTTTGCTATAAATAAACGTTCATCAATTAATACATCTGTACCACAATTGCACCTATACCTTATATAATCAAAATCAAAATGTTGATTGTCTTTATATAATGCTTTACTACATTTGTTGCATTTTATAATAATATCATTCATTTTACCAGATTCTCCTTTTATTCATAAAATCTAAAATGTTGACTTTCATATCATTAGCTTTAATTATTGTTCTCAGCCACAATTTTTGCCAAGGTTTTAACTCATATCCTGTCCACATCTTTACATATTCTTCTGGATGATTTCTAAGATATGATATGTATTCTCTTAACTTTTCTTTGTTCATATATATATCACCTATTCTCTATTAACTTATTAATCTCTTCGCTTAATTTTTCCTTGCATTCAGCAATTTCATCAAAATTAAATCCATCACATGGATATTTGTACTTATCCACAAAACATTTTACATCTACACTATCAGCACAATACAATGCACCTGCAATAATACCTAATTCTTCTTCGGATAATTCTAATGAAAATATTCTTTTTGTGAATACTCTTGATTTCATAATTCACCTACTTTCGACAAAACCAATCATTTATTCTAATACAATTATATTATTATATTAATATTTTGTCAAGCATTATGCTTTCTTAAAATTTCAGACACATCTACATTATTTTCTTTACACAATGCCACAATAGATTGAAATGCTTTTACAATTTCTTCATCTGTCAGCACATCAAAAAATGTATTGTCCTTACCCTGCTTATTATTTAACCTTGCTTTAATATTTATATTATGCTTATATAGCATTTCATCGTATAGTTTATCCCAAGCTAACCAAAAATTAGAATTATATTTACTATAAGCTAATTTTCTAACGAGTTTATTAATAATTTGCCTTTCCTGCCAACAAGAAATTCCATGAGCTAATAAGTTATTTTCTTTCATAAGATTGTCTACTTGAGTTTTATATCTATCAACATATTTATATAACTCATTCATAGCCGTTAATCTTTCTTCATTTGTTTTGGCTTTAATTACTGATAATAACAATTTATCTTCTTCTGTTATATCCTGCATTTTTTGTTCTGTTGTTGCTAAATTTTCTACATCTAGCAAATATGTTCTAATTCTTTTAGCTACTTCTGAATCCCTTAGAAGCATACCTACTCTCAAAACTGCTCTTCTTGTAAATAATCTTATACCACGATTATTGACTGATATGGTTAAGTTATTAATAGTTATTAAACTGTGTGTTTTCAAAGATTTTACGGAAAAGACATCATGTACATTCCGTTCATTATGCAACAAATCTAATATTTCATTTTTCTTAAAAATTCTAAACCCATCTTCAGTTAATTCATCATAATGCCTTGTAACAACTTGATTGAGAGTATTAACATCTACTTCATAGTATTCTGCAACTTGTTCTGCAGTTAACAATTCGGTATTGGGTATTGTTACAAGTTGTTTTACTTTGTCTAAAACCTCAAGTCTGTTAATTAATTTTTCCCTTAATTCTTTGCTTTCCAGCAATTCTTCACTTGAATTCATGAAAAACATCCTCCTTATTATAAATCAAATTTTGAATTTATTTACATTTTCAATTTCTTAAATCACATCTTCTTCTGTCAAATATGTATCTATAATGTTTTTTATCATTTTAGCTTTTTCTGGCGTGTCGTATTTACCAAGCCATAGTCTTCGTCCGTCTACCCCTATACCGAATACGGTATTTTTGTTATAATCCATTATAGTTACGCCTACTATTTGTTTAGGTTGTCCAGCTTGGTCAATTACTGTCAGAATACCTGCTTTCTTTTTCGGAGTTTTGTTTACTTTAATGCAATTTACAGTGAAGGTATTAGCACAATTTTTAGATGTCATTTCTTTAACCCTCCTTTTTTTACATCCAATAACTTAGAATAGTCAACTTGAGCTTTTACAAGATCCAACCTCTATAGGTTGTGGTAGTTGACTACCTTGAATTTTTATTAGAGATTTACTCTAACTGGGTGTAAACCTACACCATCTATCCCATCTGCAAAAGCATTTGGGAATACTTTTTTAATAATTTGATAAGCTCCATTCAGGTCAGCATTTATCAACACTCCTTTATTACTTTTAAATAAACCTCTATGAATTCTTCTTTTTTTATTTTTACTTTCTTCACATGGTTCTTCACCATCAAGAAAACTTGTACTACTTGTATAACTTTCTTCTGTTTCTATTACTTTAATACCTTTGTTCTCAGCTTTATATTTTATTTTTTCAATAAATAAACTATGTGGTATTTCAACAAAATTTTGATTATTTTGTTTACTCATTTCACTTTTTTGTTTCCAATTTTTGTTTTTACCTATTACTATTGTGTCAATGTTGTTTTGTACACACCAGTCAATTATGTATTTGCTACCTTTATGCATATAATCATTTACTTTATTATTTCGTTTATCAGTTAGTTTTTGTAATCTATTACTCCAATCTTTATTGTTCTTCTTTTTTAATTCACTTTGTATTTGTGCTTTCTTTTTATTATAATATTGATTTATAGACTTTAATGGTCTACCATTAATTATAAACGGTTTTAATCCAACATTATTTGCCACCGTTGCCAAATTATCAACACCAATATCAATTCCTATTATTCTATGAGATTCTTCTTTTGCTTCTGGCACATCTATTTCATATACTATTTCCATTACATAAGAATTTTTTCTTGGTATAAATCTAACTTGCATCAACTTACCTGTAACATTTGTTTTAAATTTATTATTTAAAGGTTTTAATGGTTTCCAGCTAAATCTTAAATAACCATCTTTTATTTTACATTTAATATTATCAATTATTAAAATATTTCTACCTTTTTCTTTATCTTTATATTGTGGAAGTTTAGGCTTTCCCAAATATTTATTTTTATTTTTACTCCAATCTTTAATGCTTTTAAAATAAGATTTCCAATTCTTATCAAGCAATCTTAAAGTTTGTTGACCTACATTACTGCCTAAATCTCTATATGGTTCGGAATCTTTTATAATGTTTGCTAATTCATTATATCGAATCCATCTATTATTTTTAATGAATTCCTGTCTTACAATATAATTAGCATAATTATATACATTTTTTGATTTAAAACACAAATCGTCTATGATTTTATATATGCCATCACTTTTTTTAATTAAATGTTGCTCAACTCTATTTACTTTCACAATATACTTCCTTTCTTATGAAATTGCATTTATATATATGTGCGAGTTGCAACATCATCCAGAAATGCAACTATAACATAAAATTCAAGGTTATATTCACACGTATGTGTGAGTTGCAACATTAGCAAAATCAATGCATACATTGTATCAGCTTTCAGGTTATATTCACACGTATGTGTGAGTTGCAACTACAATCCTACTTAGGTATACGTATCCAGATTGTGGTTATATTCACACGTATGTGCGAGTTGTAACATTGTTATCAATCCCGCAAGGGTTGATATATAGGTTATATTCACACGTATGTGCGAGTTGCAACATTGTTATCAATCCCGCAAGGGTTGATATACAGGTTATATTCACACGTATGTGCGAGTTACAACAGCACTACATTAAAACATAGATATATCATGCGAACATCACAATTTTGTGTGAATTTTATTGAATAATTTAGTTACATTCGCACCAAATTATTCAATTGGGTAAAACCCATACCCTCTATTCTGTTTTATCAGAACTGCTTTTGTGAGATAATTTCTATCTCGCTTTCAAACCTTACAACTTATCGCATGACAAATTCTCCTTGTCTTGATATTTGAAATAATTGTACAGTTTTAATAATATTTCCTTCTTCTTTTCTTCTCTTTCTTCTTCGGTCATGTCTGGAATAGTATGCACTATCCTGAATCCATTTACAATATTCTTTTCAACTACTACCATCTTTTACACCTCATTTCTTATTTCTTCTTCCATTTGGTATAGCTGAGATTCAGAAAAATAACCTTCTTTACACAATTGACGCAATATACCTATTTTGAAGTTTTTTATTAATCCTTTGCGTTCTTCTTCGGAAATATTAATTTTGAAGTTTCCATTTGACGTTACCATTTTCATCTCTCCTTTCATTATTTATTATAGTATTTCTTTTTGATTTTGTCAATACTTTTATATTAATATTTTATAAAGTATTTACTCTTTAGTATGAATAAAATCTACATTTGATTCAAACTTCTATAAAATCATACTGCATATTACAATTTTTTAATTCAAATGGTCTACCTATTAACTCAGGATAAAATTCAATATCGTGATATATAAATCCTTCTTCAGTATATTGAATTTCTAATTTTATTGGACATAATGGGGTAGTAAAAATAGTTCCAACTTTAATTTTGCCCTCTGTAGCTAACTTAATTAACTCCCATAAAGACATAATAAAACCTCCAAGTATTTAATCAAGTATAGAATTTATATTATTTTCTTACCACAATTAGGACAATAATACGATTCACTTATTCAATAAAATTTATGTAAATTATTAGCCGCTTCTTCAAATATATCATATACTAACTTATATGTTCCATCTGGATTCTTAACATCTACGCCAAGTAGTTTAAAAAACATTACATAGGCTTCAAATTCTTCTTCTTTTGTTACTTCACCAGCTTCAGGATCACAATTAATAATTTGAAACATTCTTTTTTGATTCATAAATTTTATCCCTCACATTAAATTTCATTGATGCTGACATACACAAACTTTTCCTTTTTTAAAGTCGCCTTTATACAATACACTTCTCATTTGCTGATACAATAATACATTGTATTTCTTACAATAATGTTCTATATCATTTATTTCATAATATATTTCATATCTTTCTGGACAATTAAAGCAACTAATATTATTGTTAAAATCATTACACACATCATTCTCTTTAATATATTTTTTATACTTCACACAATATGGAATATTGTCCTTAGCGTCTTGGCTGTATTCTTCTGTATAAAAATTACATTCTTCACAGTTCATTAATATCTACCCCTTTTAAAATAAAATGTCTAATTTATTAACAACCTAGATGTTCTAATCCTTTATGCAAGTTCTCTTTAGTGAATCCATACTTATTCGCCAATTTTACGAATTCTTCATTTTCCCATGCTTCTCCACCAATATCCTCAATATATGCTTCATACATAAATAATAAGTATTGAATATCTTTTCTAATATCATCATTCATTTTATTTAATTTCCTTTCGTTACAAAATATAAGTTTCATGCTAAAATATTTGCATGTAAATTATATCTGCATTTGACTCTAATATTTCTTTTAAGTACTCTGTAACATCATCACCAAAATTATTTTCATCATTAATTTGTTTTAACCTTTTAATTGTTTCTCTAAAATATACATAAGTATCAAAAGCCAAGTTATATTTAATTGCAGGCATTAACTCATCATAATTAGAAGTAAATAATTCTTTTGCTCCCCAATAATCATTTAATCTATGACTAAATGTAAATGAAGATATTTCATCTCTAGAATCTAATCCATAACCATTGTCTATTAAAGTTTTAAATGCTTTTATATCTAAAGACATATCTTTACCTCCTTTCACTCATCATAAAATAAAGATTGTATATTAATTATATACTATTTTTAACAATTATTCCACATGAATATAATATCACGAATTATAATGTTTGTCAATAATATTATATTAATATTTTATGAACTTTTTATGTACATGCCCAGCAATCTACAAGCCTTATTCCTTATATTCCTTCGATATTTCCCTGCACTTCCATATTTTCTCAATAAATGAAAACAATCTATTACTTGTCTGGCTAAGCACTTACTGCTTACATGACAGTGTGGATTACGACCATCTGGATATGTGATATATGGATTTACTATAGATATGTATGGAGTACCGAAAGGCGATCCATTTTTATTATAATATATAATTAAGCCTTTATATTTTTGTTTTTTATACATTTTAATCACTCCTTTTATATTAATATTTTGCATAAAAAAGGCAAAAGACACCTATAGATTTTGCTTTATTAACTTTTTTACAATATCTATAGCATCATTTGCCAATTTAGATACTTCGTTATTCATAGAATATCCATAGAACTTAGTGTTACCTTCACTAATTTTATTTTTGATATTATCAAGCATAACTCCTATGTCGTCTTCTGCTAAATCTTTTTTAACATCTATAATATAATTATTATCATTATCTTTAAGCAACCAATCCAAAGTAACATTAAAATAATCGGCAATTTTAATAAGTCGAGTTATATCTATTGTACTAACATCTTGTTTTTTTGATAAATCAAGCAACCAATCACCAGATAAACCAACTGCCTTGCCAAAATCTTGATAGTTTTTGAATCTTGCACTTTCTTTTAGTAATGTTATTTTTTCGCCTATAGTCATACTAACACCACCTACTGCCACTTATTATTCAAATATCTCATTCCATTAATATTTTTACTAAAAACTAAAGTCTGTCGCTCGGTTGAAAAAATTAAAGATTCTTTATTTGCCCATTCATCAGGATAATCTTCTATTTTACCCAATTTCCATTCTTCAGGATTATTACAAATAGCAATTAAATTTTCAGTACCTTTATCAATTTGTTTTAACAGTCTATAATTTGTTTTTCGCAATAATTCATTGAGTACGTTAAAACTCTCTTGTTTGATTAAGTCTTTCAATAAATCTAATTGCCCATCAATCCACGCAATTGATTTTAGGGTATATCCCTTATTTATCAACTCGTTTTTAAAATATATTAACAAATTCAATTTATAAAACATTTTTTCTAATATCATTTTTAACCCCTCAAATATATTGTACAACAATATCTTTTAAAACCAACCAGTATTTTTTAGGGTCTCCACTACCATAGTCGTATTTTTCACAAATACTAATATAATCTTCTGGAGTTAACTCACCTTTTTGAACAAATATATCTTTTGCCATACTAATCATTCCAGACATATACAAAGAATGTATAGTTATATATCTATTCCCTGTCCATTCTTGAATTTTTCTCATTCTCGAATTTACAAGAATTGGATTAAACAATTCATGTTTCTTTGTTCCTGGTACTCTAAAAACATAATTCCCTATTCGATTTATAGGAGTACGCCTGATACCACCTCTTAACAATTCACTTTCTTCGCCATTGTTACTAATATAAAATTCTTGATGTTTGGCATCTAATAAAATTTGCATGGTATTTTCGCTTACTTGTATATAACGCTTATCGCCATTGTTTTTTACCAACTCCAATATATTATTTTTAAAATTAGCACTTTTTTCGTCAATTTGTAAGTTAATTAATTCCTCTAATGTTGCACCTTCTTCTGTTCTACCACGAATTCCATTATATGCTGCTTCTAATATAGCAACATCTTGCTCATTGGTCAACATGTTTTGGTATTTTCTCAAATCTTCTCTTGAAATATATCTATATTCAATAGCTTGTTTGCTTACAAATTCTCTTGCTTCCTTTCTAGTGAACATAGCAAGTCTATTTTCCATATGGCTCACTAGATGTTTTTCTATACAAAAATCAATATATTTTCTCAATATAGATACATTTTTAGTAATAGTAGCAAGACTTGAATTTTTGAATTGTACTGCAATTAACTCTTTTAATTCAGCATAAGTCATGTTATATATTGGCTTGCCTGTTATATCTTCATATTCATCTGCAAGTTTTAAAACAAAACCATTTGACTTAGCCGTTGCAGTGGGCTTACCTTCTAAAAATTCTTGTTTTATTTCAGCATCTACTTTAAACTCAAAATCCATTATTCTACACCTCCTTCAAACAGGTTATATAATTTGTTTCTTAATGTTTTATTAGCATCCTTATTGCTCAACATACCTAAGTCTTTCCATAGCGGATTGGTTATATTAAAATCAATTGATTCCATTTTTTTCTTTAGCAATTCTTTCCATTGTCTGTTATTCTGCAATTTAGCCGACAAAGCAATATAACCATAAAACATATTTTTATGGTTTATTACGCTTGTCTTTTTAATCTCATAAGGATTGTTGATAAATTCATCAACATATAACCCCATGAGATAATCAGTAAATTCTACTATCCATCTAGCAACAGCACGAATATTTGTACTAATATTCAATTGTTCACCATATTTTTCTCTAATGGCTGTTGCTATTATACTTTTCTTAGTTAAGGCTTTATTAAGCCTTATATAAGCATCATCATCTTTCATTACCTTAGCAAGTTCACTAATTTTATCATCTGTTATAGCTTCAATAACTAAATTTTCAGGCTTACTATAATCCATCTGTTGTATATATTCTTTCTTGATTGGCTTTTGTTTATCTATCTGTGTCATAAAATCGTGAGCCTGCTTTTCGCTAAAATGAGTTATTAGAACTGACCATGTAAATTGCAAATCAGGATTTATTTCTAATGCCAAAGAATTAGCTGTTTTTCTGTGGTATCCGTCAAATATATTAATTATACAGCCTTCGTTTAAAGTAAGCGTCCTATTCTTATGGTTATAAATAGGTCTAGATTCGCCTGTATTCAAAACATTTAACCTTATCTGGTCAGGATATTGCTCACCTGCCAAAAGCCTTTCTTTTATTTCTTCTACTTTTCTTACATCCATATTGATTTTCTCGCCTGCAACTGTTATCTTAGGATTCCGCTGTGTTTTAAAATTGTATATTAATAAATTTTCAGCGTCTAATTTATTTAGTTGCTGTGCTGTTAAAACTGTCTGCCAAATCCTATCACTAAGTTGAGTCACATCTTCAAACACAATAGGATATATATTCTCTTGTTCTTTTTCTTCTCTGTAATCGCTCCATTTTTCTATTTCTACTTTCGTAAAATAATCTTCTAAATTGATTTTTATATCAGTTTTTCCTTCTAAAGCCTTTTTTAAGGCATACGTAAACAAAAACAAGAAACGAATATCTTCTTCTGAATCGGTTAATGTATTTAAGTCCAAATTCTCAGAAAAAACCCAAGCAGCTCTTAGACTGCTAAGATTTCTTGACTTAAACTCATTACCAATTTCTTGTTTAATATCGTTTCTATGTCCAACTTCACGTATTATATTTTTAAGTTTTTCTTTTAATTGAATTTCCTTGTCTTTTATCAAACCCATCAACTCCTTCAAAATCAATATGTATTATTATACTAATAATTATTCGCCAAGTCAATAGGTTTATTCATCATTTTCTGGAAATATTGATATTTTCTTTCTCCAATTGTCAAAGTGCTGTGATCTATTTCTGAAATATATAATTTCCTATTTGCGCCAGATTGTACATTGTATTCTTGTAAAATATTTAATACTTTTTGCGCATTTTCTTTTGTGTTATAAAAACTAGTGCCAATCAATCCCGTATATGTAGTATATAACCATATGTTGTCTTTTTCACTAACCAACTGAAATGAAAATGGTGATAAAAAATTACCTGTTTCAACATCCTTGATTACATGCATACTAACAACACTCCTTTTTAAAAAAATTAGAACATATGTTCGACACATAATTAATTATAATTCAATATTTTTATTATGACAAGTCCTATTTTGAAAATTATGATATTATTATTAACTCACTAATCCCATCTGAATTGCAATCGCATTATTAATTTTACTCATAATATTTTCATTTAATTTGCCCATATATTTTATAAGCCTGGACTTGTCTATAGTCCTAATTTGTTCAACTAATGCTGTACTTAACGTAGGCAAAAAAGATTCATTTATTACAACATGAGTAGGCAAATTATTTTTCGTTTTACTTGTAAGAGGTATAATTGTAACTGTAGGAGAATGTTTATTTCCAATATTGTTTTGTGCTACCAATACTGGTCTTATTTCTCCTTGTTCACTTCCGATTGTGCCTATTCTTAAGTCAGCCATCCAAATATCTCCACGTCTAACCATTTTACTAATTTTTACTGTCATTATACACACTCCTTCATAGTTTTACATTTTAATCATCCCCTTTTGTACATTACATAATTATATTAATATTAAATACAGTATAGCAAAGTTCCAATTAAATATCGTTTTTATCGAAAGTTTATGAAAGTGTTGTTTTTTGCTGTTATGATGCTTTTTGTTCTGCTTTTGTTCGTCTAAGTGGCATTATTAATGCTCTGCCTATATCAGACTCTATAATACAAGGCTTCATTTCGCCGTCTTGATAATGAACTGTTATATCATTTCCTAAAACATTGATTATATCTATAATTTGCGATGAAGGATAAAGTGACAAGCCTATTTCTGTTATAGCATTATCTTTTATATATTTTTTTACATTTTCGCCTTTTGCTTTAGCTTCAGCTTCTTTTTCTTTTATTTGTGTTTTTATGTTTTTAATATCAAGCTTTGTTTTATTTGAGAATTCACTATAATCTTTTGGTAATATATTTCTTACATCAATTGGTTTAATTCCACTTTCTAGTTGTTTTAATCCTTCTATTGGTTCATTAATTTCAATAATGTAATATCCGTTACAAAAATATTGTTTTTCTGTTATTTCGTCAATCCATACACCATGTAAAGCTATTCTACCTGGATTATCTTTTATAGTTTCTTCAATTAATTTTTTAAGTGTTTTATATGTATTTGCTTTTCCTAAGCTTTTTGCTTGTTGAAGTGCAATTTCTTCTTTAATCATGTCTTCCAGCAATAAAATTGCTGATAAATCTCCATTATTTTTAAATTTTAAAATCAATTCTAATGCTTTTGTTAAATTTAACACAAATCATTCCTCCAATCCTAATTTCTCAATTTGTTCTTTATAATACCATCTGCCACCTTTATAACCTTCTCTTAGATATTCGGGTCTATGTGTTCTGTATAACAACAAAAATCCTTTTATTTGTTCTTCCTGCTCTTGTGTTATTTCTTCTGGACTCTTACCATATACCAGATGATATATTTCTTTTGCTTTTTCTGTATCAGCCGATAATGAATATGGTATATGCTTTTTGCTTTTTCTTTTACCATTCGGATGATAGTTTGTATTATAATAATCCTGGTATGCATGATTAGATAATATATTGTATAAGTCTATTTTTGCTTGTAATAGTGCTTGTTCTGTAAACATTTTATCAACTCCATTTTATATTTTTATTCAGGGAAGTCTTTTAGCCTTCCCTGTTACCAATCCATCCCTTCTGCGTCTTGTACTGCCGATACTAACCCATCGAATAATTCTGACTCACCTAAACAATTATATAGACTAACCACTACTGAATATGGTACATCATATTCATCTGCTAAATCTTGCAAATATTCTTCTAGGCTGTTATAGCCATTTTCTTTCAATGCTTCCATTGTTTCGGGTTTCAACATTTTTATCGACTCCTTTTGTTTTTTATAAGTATATTATAGCAAAAATATTTTATTATGTCAATACTTTTATATTAATATTTTATTGCCTTACTGGGATTAATAAAATATCTCCTGCATGTATTATACTATCATCATTGTTATTTATTTTCTTAATTTCATATACCATTTCTCTAATATCTTTATACGTGTTATATTGTTTTGCTATATCCCA
>ENA-OWPA01001395-OWPA01001395.1-bioreactor-metagenome-genome-assembly--contig:-NODE-1395-length-16205-cov-5.003348_pt1 | contig 16205 bp, 13 predicted proteins | sample MGYA00238139_ERZ651803 | MGnify/ENA primary metagenome ERZ651803 (study PRJEB26909, sample SAMN07631231) | bioreactor metagenome | isolation source: Switchgrass digestor | place: USA: Dartmouth...
CATCTTATATCTACATTCGTTTTCATTCCTTCGCTTGATTTTTCGCCCTAATCTATTGCGCATCTGCACCATCGGGTTTTCCTTGGTCTGATTCATTACCTTCGTCCGATTTCGTACCTTCTTCGGCTTCCACTCCGGGTTTTGACTCCTCTTCATCTATTGCACCGGACTGCAAAAGCTGCATCGCCTCATCAAACCTGTCAGTTGGCACCCATACCTCAATTCCTGTCAAAGGAGCACCGGTGATGATCTCAGCCAGTCCATCGAGGCCTTCCACTTTTTTTATGGCAGGTATATCGGCTGTTTCGAGCAAGCCTTTCAATATGTTGAATTCTATATCGTTGGATACCGTGGTAAGGCAAGCCCAACCGTTTTTCTCCCTCTCATGGAAATCTTTCAAAAGGCTTCCCTCCTTTTAAACTCTGATTTCTCTTTTAAAATATCACAGTTTATATTAAAAGTCGATAAAAAACACAGGAGCATTAATTGCTCCTGCCGTTTTTAAAATTCACCCTTAAATCAAGGGATCTCCAGCTCACAAGCTGATTTATTGGCGACAGTGAAATCCCTCTATTGGAAAATCACCTCTGATTTTAACATGTGGGATAAAGGTATCTTGTGTCCTGATGGGCGGTTCACAGCGACAGAATACTATTAATTCAGCGGCAGGAACTTTCCCGTCTTCGGATCTATGTACACGAGCCAGTATCCAAAGGCTCCATATTTCGGCTTGCTGCCCTCCAACTGCACCCATCGGCACATGTCGCCGAAAGGCTTCTCGTCAATACCATATATCCCTGGTACCCCGCATACTATGTATTCCCTGAACCTTGTTTTGTCAGTATATATTCCCACGATCAAATGACGGTATTTGAAATTCGCGGTTATTACCAAGGGATTAAAAAGCAGCGGAGTGCGTATATTGTACTGATAGAGTATATTATTCAGATAAACGGGACTGTTCACCTTCCACCATTTATAATCCTTTCTCTTACTGCCAAAGGGGTCGGATATTTCAAAATACATGTCCAGCGCATTTTTAAAGCTTTCAAAGTTGCTTTCGGAAGGCTTTCCATTAACGGCAGCCGGCTTTTGGGGCATCCCTCCTATGCAGCCGATGCACTGGTTAAAATTCCTTCCCGGTGCCTGAAAAGGGCATACTGTATTCCCCGCAGCGCTGCAGCCATTAAAACCAAAATTTCCTTTGCCGTACAGTTCTTCATTAAGGCTTCTGTCCACAAGCCTTCCATACTCTTCCGGTGATGATGGATGGTACTGTGATTCTTCGGAATGCCCTGGAGTTTCCTTTACTCCTCTCTGCTCCGGTGAAGCTGGTGTTTTCATTTCTCTGTCATATTCCGCTTCCGGTCTAAGAAACTCTTGCTTGTATCCATTCGTCTGCCTTCCCTGTCCGGGTACTTCCTTCCCATATCCGTTTGATTGCCTTTCTTCCCCTTCAGGGGATTCACCACCATTTTCATTCAGCGATATTTCCGCCCTGGAGGCTCCTTCCCCGCATTCTCCCGGCTGGCTGTCCTGTCCGGATATTTCTCCCTCATACTCATACGACTGCCTATCCTGTTTGGAGGTTCCCTCCTCATACTCTTCCTTCTGCATATCCCATCCGGAGGTTCCTTCCATGTATCCATCCGGCTGACCTACCTGTCCGGGTGCTTCTTCTCCGTACCCGTTCCGCTGTTTATTCTGTTCGGAAGATTCCCCCTCATCCTCATCCGTCGGTATTTCCCATCCATAAGTTCTTTGCCCGTATCCTTCCGGTTGACCTTCCTGCCCTGAGGCTTCTATCTCATACTCACACTGCTGTCTTTCTTGTCCGGATGCGTCATTCTCAAACTTTTCAGCCTGCGCATCCCGTCCGTAGGCTGCTGATTCATAACCTTCGGATTTCATTTCATATTCGCAGATCTCTTTTTCATGCTCACCCGATAGCATCTCCCGGTCCGGCGCTTCCTCACCGTATCCATCCTGAACTGCTTTCACCACGAAGGACTTTTCTTCTTTTCCGGAAAGACGCCCTTCATGCTCCATCGTTCCAGTATACGGCGGCACTTCTTCTTTTCGTAGGGTTGACTCTTTTCCCTTTATAAAAATGCTCCCCTCAGGCGCCGGAACCCCAGTATGCGATAGAGCCGGTCCTTTCCTATCGGTCGTCGTCTTCGGTGTTGTTTCCTCCGCCTTCTTTCGGGTTTCAGCCATATAAAAGGAAGTTTTCCCTTCCTGCTTTATATTTTCCCTTTCAGCCGTTATTTTTTCTTCGATATGAAGTACCTTACCTCCCGAACCTTTTTGGATTTCGGTGGTTTGAATCTTTGCTTCCTTGTCGGCATAGATGATTCCTTTTAGCTTTTCCCGCCATGCTATCCTTTTATCCTTATATGCCGCCAGAGGGCAGATGATCTGCCGGCTTTCCCTTTCCGGGTATTCTGCCAGCACTACGGCGGCGTTAAAGGCATCTGCAGCCTTTCCTGTTCCTGCTACATTCTTGGGATCAAATTCCCAGTGCAGTTCTCCTCTGCCGCGTTTAAGAGGTATTATGCCTGCATATGCAGGATATATGCTTCTCCCGTCGGAGCTCAGTATGTACAATTTATAGATCAGCTTGCCCTGCTCTTCCCGCAAATTTTGGACTGAGGCTGAAAGCTTGCCTTTGCCGTCCCTCGCTTCTATCCTGACATATCCCGAAGGTGTCTGGCCACTTCCGTACCCCACATCTTCCTGGTTGAATATCAGGAAGCTCTTATAATATCTCATTTTCACATCCACCAGAATTACCACCTGTTAAGATATTTTTTCCTGATATTATATATATGTTTGTAAAATTAAAAAAAACCGTCATACTTTAATTAGTATGACGGTTTTTTTCTAATGCGTTGGATAAATCGGCAAACTGTTCGATGGTCAATGTTTCTCCCCTTTGATTCTCATCTAAGCCCTTACTTTTCAGTATTTCCCGGATTTGCTCCTTGTCCTTGGCAAAATATCCGGAATTATAGAGGGCATTGAGCAGAGTCTTCCTTCTCTGCCCAAAGGCAGCCTTTACTGTCTTAAAAAACGCCGCCCGGTCATTAACCTTAACAGGTGGATCTTCATGCACCCTCAGCCGTACCACCGAAGAATATACATCCGGTTGGGGTATAAAGCAATGGGGAGGCACATCAAATACCTTCTCTGCCATGGAATAGTACTGTACGGCAACCGACAGGGAACCATAGTCCTTTCCCCCGGGTGCGGCAACCATTCTGTCGGCAACCTCCTTCTGCACCATGAACACCATAAGGTTGATGCCATATTCGTCTTCAAGAAGCTTCATTATAATGGGAGTTGTTATGTAATAGGGAAGATTGGCTACCACTTTGAAGCATCCAGGCTTGAAAGCTCCGGTAGCGACATATTTTTCAAGAATATCCTTCCTTATATCAACCTTGAGAATATCTCCATTGATTATGTCAATATTATCAAAGTCTTTTAAATTGTCTGTAAGGGCAGGCATCAGATGCTTGTCTATCTCCACCGCAACCACTTTGCCTGCCCGGGCGCATAACTCCCTTGTCATGCTTCCGATTCCGGGTCCTATCTCTACAACCAGATCGTCTTTGTTAACCTCCGCCGTATCGACAATCCTCCGCACAATATTCTCATCTGTAAGAAAGTTCTGACCCAGAGATTTTGTCATTCGTATATTATATTTGTTTATGATTTCCTTTGTAGTACTCATTTAAGCCCCTAGTTAGTAATTTTCTCCTTTTTTTATTTCAGTATATATACTCTGACCGATCTGCGTCCCCATCTGTCAGCTTCTTCCTGGGTGTCGAAATACAGGTCGATCACATTTCCCTTCACCGCGCTGCCTATATCCTCAGCCACGGCAAAACCGTAATCCGGTGTATTTCCTACGCCTTCTATATACACTCTGGTACCTAAAGGTATTACCTTGGGATCTACGGCAATAATGCCTTCTTTCACTTTTTTTCCTGTATAAGTTATTCCAAATCCGGCATCCCCCGGTTTTTTTCCGGTATCCTTATATGAGGCGGTATAAGCGGTTGCCTTCATATTGAGCACCTTTTTATACCTGACAACCTCTCCTCTGGATGTTTTAAAGTTCAATACAGTTCCGTACTCAATTATTTTGTTCACCGGAGCGATTGCCACCACATCTTCGATAAGTTCTCTTAAAACTTCCTTGCCGTCTTCAAAAACCACTTTATATACTTTTTCCCGGATGCCGTCCTTGCCCTCCCTTACCGTCCTGCTTGTGCCTTTATCCATGTTGTGGTTTTCTTTTTTGATTTCACTAAAGGGTATGGGTATTTGCTCTGTAACCAGTTCTTCCTTAACCCTTATGATCCGGATATCCATATTTGCTTCTATCTTATCATTCAGGCTGACATTGTCCAGTTTGTCCAACTCAGAAAGTTCTATGGAACTGCTCTTCAGAACATCTTCCACAGTATCTTCGCATGTCATTACCTGTATGCTTTTACCGTCAACAAATATGTTAACCGGTACGGCTCTCTCAATGTATATCTCATTAATACTTGTCTTCTGTAATTTTGCATCGAGCGGTAAACTGATTTCATCATATTCACCTATCGTAATCCCGTTCTGCTGTAGAACCTCACTTACGGTAGTTTTCATCGTTCTTACCATGATTTGCTTTCCGTTGTCATTAATTATTACTTCCCTTTTCAGGTTGTAGAATACTGCAGTCCCGGCCAAAACTGAAAGTACAACTGACAAAAACACAATTGCAAATTCTTTCAATGAAAAATACCTCTTAATATTTTTCTCAAGTGGTATCACTTAATTAACCTCCTGTTAAAAATATCTAGGGGACTGTGGCTATTCTATTCCAAAATAGAATATTTGTCAAATTTATTAACATAAGTATCCCATTATGGAATTATTCACTAAAAGTCTATATATTATACATTTTTGCCAGGGGAAATATACCTTATCACGGAAAAGCTGCCACAATCCGCATAAAACAATATTTTTCACTCATAACTCAGGAGGTTTTGATAAGATTTAAGGCAGATAGAGCTATCTGCCTTAAGATAAAATCATATAACCGCTCATTTCTATTGACTTTTATTCCGCAGGATGCCATCAAACTAATAAGGCATCATGCCGGAAGACATATGGGGATTGGTCATGCATGGATTCTGTGGGCCTGGTATATATGGATTCTGCATTGAAGCAGGAGAATACATGCTCTGGCCATACATGCTGGGGGTCATCCCTGCCTGCCCGTAGAGCATAGGGCATTGAGCATTCATAAGTACAGGACAGCATACCATTGGCATCTGTTGCATATATGGCATTTGCTGCATATACGGCATCTGCTGCATGTAGGGCATCTGCTGCATATAAGGTGCCTGATCCATATAGGGTGCCTGATCCATGTAAGGCATCTGATCCATGTAAGGCATCTGATCCATTGCCGGCATCTGCATCATTTCCGGCATTCCCTGCATATGGGGTGTTTCTGGTGCCATCTGAGTCTGCGGCATCTTCTGAACGTCTTCAAGACCGGTTACCTTGCTATTGGCTTTGGCCTTATCCTCTTTGAGCTTTCTTTCATCCTTCATATAATTTACCTCCGGAGTAAAATTTCTACTAGTTACAATACATTATATGAAGAGATGCAAAATTGGTGATAATTACTTATGTTAATTCAGGGGGGCTACATCTACAACGGATATAAACCAGTTCTTTTTCTCCTGGTCATATGAGAATCCAAAATACATCTTATTTAAGCCTTCTTTAAGTTTACTTCCTCTTCCCTCTTCCGGAACTACCACATTTACTCCGGCCAGCATAAGGATATCGGCTCCCTTTTCCTGTCGGGCTTTATCCGGACTTAGCTCCAGCGAGGCCAGCTCCATGGTCTTGACAGAATTCATCCAGGTACCGGCAAATTCATCCGGGCTTAAAGGCTTATCCCCGGCATTGGTTTTCAGCTTCATCAATTGGTATGCCTCTTGATATTGGCCTTCGTTTATTTTGGCGATCCAGTCCAGGATTATGCTTTCCAAGGGGCTGAAATCGGCAAACCGCTCCAGTGTGCTGATAAATTTATCCTTTTGCTCCATCTGGCTCTGCAATTCAAGAACACTGTCCTCCAGGAGGGAAATTTTATCCTCCTGGGCTTTCTTTTCTTCTTCCATAAGCTTCAGTTTGTTTGACAGCTGGTTGTTATAGTCCTCCAGATTCTTGATTTCTCTGCCTAAAGCTCCTATGGTGGCATCCTTGCTGTCTATGGAGTCCTCAAGATTCTGAATGCTCTGAGTGTTTTTTTCCCTGTCCCACAGCAAATAGTCAAAAGCGATAAAGAACGTCAGCAGTGCAGTGCAAACCAGTATCAGCACCAATTTCTTCATCAGTCTACCCCCAAATAAAAAATAATAAAAGCCGCTCTATGTAATTTTGAAGAGCCTTCTGGCATTCTGCGCTGTTATCTGTGCTATCTCTTCAAAAGTCACTCCTCTTAACTCCGCAATTTTTTCCGCGACCAGCCGGACATATCCTGAATCATTTCTTTTGCCCCTGTATGGTTCAGGGGTCATATACGGGCAGTCTGTCTCTATAAGAAGCCTATCCTCGGGAACAAACTTAGCCACATCCAGAAGCTTCCTGGCATTTTTAAAGGTAACGGCTCCTCCAAGGGCTATATAAAAATTATTTTTAAGCACTTCCTTTGCCATCTCAACACTGCCGGTGTAGCAGTGAAACACCCCTCCGACTTCTGAGGCGCCTTCGGCCCTGATTATGGCCAGGGTGTCCTCATGGGCATCCCTGTCATGGATGACCACAGGCAGCCCCACCTCCCGGGCAAGCCTTATCTGTCGGGCAAACCAGTATTTCTGCACATTTCTGGGGGAATTGTCATAATAATAATCAAGCCCTATCTCCCCGATTGCCACAACTTTCGGGTGGGAAGCATATCCTGCCAGGATTTCCAGGTCATCCTCCTTCATTTCCCCGGCACTGTGGGGATGCACCCCTACAGCCGCATAAATGAAATCATATTTGTCGGCCAGTGCCATGCTTTTCCTGGAAGAATCCATATCGGAAGAAGCATTCAATATATATGAAACGCCACTTTCATGAGCCTTGCGTATCACTTCATCTCTATCGTCATCAAATCTCTCATCGTCAAAATGTGCATGGGTATCAAACAGCATTTATATCCTCCAATGGGGTATTAGGTATAGGGACACACCACAACCTTGCGCTCATGATTATCGCAGAATGTCCCTGGAGCTTAGGTACAGGGACACACCTCTCCTTGCATCCAAAATCATCGTGGAATGTCCCTGGGTATTAGGTGCAGGGACACACCACTTCTTTACGTCCATAATCATCGTGGAATGTCCCTGTTCGATCAACTTATCTTAGAGCCTGATTTTATGGGTTTGTCGGTGGTTGCCAGAACCAGTCCGTTTTCATCCGTCGCTGCCAGGATCATACCCTGGGATTCTATTCCCCTGAGTTTGACAGGCTTAAGGTTTGCCACCAGTATGATGGTCTTGCCTATGAGATCCTGGGGAGCGTAATGCTTCGCTATGCCGGACACCACCTGTCTGGTTTCGCTTCCCACTTCCAGCTTGAGTTTCAGCAGCTTGTCGGCGCCTTCCACCTTTTCTGCTTCCAGCACCTTTGCTACTCTCAAGTCCAGCTTTGCAAAATCATCTATCGTAATCATCTCCTGCTGCTTTTCAGCCTTATCCTCCTTGCCGCCCTTTTGGGATTTATCCTTATTCCCTGAGTTATCGGCTTTATTCTCATCCTTGGCTGCAGTCAGCTTCTCCAGCTCCTCCATTTCTTTCTTCACGTCAATTCTGGGGAATATGACCTCGCCCTTATTGACCGGTATGCCTTCCGGATATCCGCCCCAAACACGGGCGCTTTCCCATGTAAGAACATCGGAGCCGGCCAGTCCCAACTGATGCCAAATCTTCGCGGGAGTCTGGGTCATGAAGGGCTGCAGCAGTATGGAAATCACCCTGAGGCTTTCGGCAAGATTGTACAAAACTGCCGCAAGCCTTGGCTTGCTCGCTTCATCCTTGGCCAATACCCATGGCATTGTTTCGTCAATATATTTATTTGTCCTGGATATTACCTTCCAAATCTCCGCCAGGGCTGAGCTGAACTGCAGTTTGTCCATCAGCTCCTCCACCTTGGGCGTCAACTCTGTCACCATCTTCTTCAAATCCTCGTCGAAATCTCCGGACACCTTTTCCGAAGGCAGGGTACCACCGAAATATTTATCAATCATTGCCACCGTTCTGCTGACCAGATTTCCCAGGTCGTTGGCAAGGTCCGAATTAATCCTGTTTATCAGCGCTTCGTTGGAGAATACCCCATCCGAACCGAAGGGAACTTCTCTCAAAAGGAAGTACCGGATCGCATCAAGGCCGTATTTTTCCACCAATATAACCGGATCTACGACATTTCCTTTGGATTTGGACATTTTGCCGCCTTCCAGCAGCAGCCATCCATGTCCATAAACCTGCTTCGGCAGTGGTTCTCCAAGGGCCATGAGCATCGCCGGCCATATGATTGTATGGAAACGGACTATTTCCTTTCCTACCAGATGTACATCGGCAGGCCAGTATTTTTTATAATCGGAATCATCCGAAGACCCGTATCCCAAAGCGGTAATATAGTTGGAAAGGGCATCTATCCAGACATAGACTACGTGTTTTTCGTCAAAAGTCACCGGTATTCCCCAATCGAAAGAGGTTCTGGAAACACAGAGGTCTTCCAGCCCTGGGCGCAGAAAGTTGTTGAGCATTTCATTCTGCCTTGAAACCGGCTGTATGAAGTCCGGATGCTCCTCTATGTATTTTATAAGCTTGTCCTGGTACTTGGAAAGCCTGAAGAAATAGCTTTCCTCTTTGGTAAGCTCCACTTCCCTCCCACAGTCAGGGCATTTTCCGTCTACCAACTGGGTCTTTGTCCAGAAGGATTCACAGGGGGTACAGTACCAGCCTTCGTACTCGCTCTTATATATATCTCCCTGGTCATAAAGCTTTTTGAATATCTGCTGGACGGATTTTATATGGTACTCGTCGGTTGTCCTTATAAACCTGTCGTTGCTTATATCCATCAGCTTCCACATATCTTTAATGCCGGATACGATTCCATCCACGTATTGTTTTGGAGTAACGCCTTTTTCTTCGGCCTTTCTCTGAATTTTTTGTCCATGCTCATCGGTTCCGGTAAGAAACATCACATCGTAGCCTTTGAGCCTTTTGTACCTTGCCACGGCATCCGCTGCAACTGTGGTATAGGAATGGCCTATATGTAATTTGTCACTGGGGTAGTATATCGGCGTCGTAATATAAAATGTCTTTTTTTCCAAATCTGCTTCCTCCCTTATATATAAAAATGCCTTTTCAGCTTTTTTAAATTCCGTACTGTACAGGTGTCAATATGATTATTGCCCGGATGAAATATGAAATACATTAATGGCGCATTTAAATTTTAAATGCTACAATCGCAATGACCATCCCGCTTTGCCAATATATTATTACTATACCCTGCGGATTTTGTTTTTTCAAGCGGAATATCAACCTTATTAATATTATCATTATTATAGCATATAAAATGTAATTTCACCGAAAAAAGTCAATTTTGCTGTCCAAAATGAATTTCTCCATGTACAGGCCGCAAAACGCGAAAATTCGAATCACAAAACCATCCGCCTTGAACACAGTAATTTATGTTATTGTTCCCTGCTTTATGGTGAAAATAGTATATGCGCACAAAATAACAGTGCTTTTGGGATAAAATATTTAACATGTTTAGACAGGGAGGTTTTATATATAGACAATAACTACCGTCATGGAATGAACCTTATAAAGAGCTTTGTTGGCAAAGCATTTCCCATTGTGGACGGGGAACTGGAGCACTGGAAGGAGGTCTGCGGCAAGGCGGAAGATGATGAACTTAAAAAGCAGGCCCTTGCAAGCATTGAAATGAAAAGGTTCCATGCCCTGGGAGGAAGTGTTTATGCTCTTTATCCCGGAACAGATCTTGAGAATACGGTCAAATTCATCACAGCGCTGCAAACCATAAGCGACTACCTGGACAACCTGTGTGACAGAGCCGGTGTGTCGGACGAAGCGGCTTTCCGGCAGCTTCATATTTCTATGCTGGATGCTGTGGATCCTTACAGGGATAAAAGCGACTACTACCTGTATTACCCCTGCAAAAAAGACGGCGGGTATCTTGAAGCCCTCGTCGATATGTGCCGTATACAAGTGCTGACTCTACCATCCCATAACATCATCCTGGAAAAAATGAAAAAATATATCTGCCTGTACTCGGAAATGCAGTCTTTGAAGCACATCAAACCGGATGTCCGGGAAAAGCGTCTGTCGTCTTGGGCTGAAGGTTTGCTAAAAGAATATCCGGGCATATACTGGTGGGAATTTGCAGCTGCAGCCGGATCTACCCTTTATGTTTTCCTTTTGTACGCTATAGCCTCCGACCCGCATCTCTCCCCCGATGAGATAGACCTTCTGGAAAAAGCATATTTCCCGTGGGTATGCGGCCTTCACATACTTCTGGACTATTATATAGATGCCCGGGAGGATATTGAAACAGGAGATCTGAATTTCACCAGTTTCTATGAAAGCCCCCTACAGATGGAGGAGCGTCTTTCCCTGTTCATCGGGGAATGCCTGGAACTTTGTTCCCAATTGAAATACCCGAAGTTCCATACCACGATAATAAAAGGTCTCCTTGCCATGTATCTTTCTGACCCAAAGGCCCGTACAGAAGGCATAAGGAGAACAACCAGAACACTTTTAAAGAAAGGTGGATACGGTGCCGTGCTGTATCACCGTATTTGCCGTATGCTAAGGCATGCAGGAAAGATATAGGCTGCACGGATAGCTTTGTAACAGGAATTCAAGGGATTCCGGCATTCCTGCTCTTACAGGAAATATGATATGTGATTTTAATCCTTCACAAAAAACAATCCCTTGCTTGCTTAATTGCTAAATTCTTTTTATAGCTTTATTAACTGCTTATTAAAACTTCTTACTTGGCCGTTTGCTTAGTTGCATGCTTATTTGCTTCTTAGTTGATTTTTAGTTGTTCACTTGGTTGTTTATTCAGCTGTTCATTCGGTTTTGCCTGGCTGTCCATTTAGCTGTTCCCTTGGAATTTTATTTGATTGTTACTTGGAAGCACACTTGGCTGGTCATCTGATTATTTTCAGGTCAGCTTTATATTAAAGCACTATGCTAATTCGCTCTTGACTTAAGCATTTCTGCCATCTCATTCAGAAGATCGACGTAAGGCGACTCCGGCAGCAGTTCCAGGTATCGTTGGGCTTTTTCAATATGGGTACGGGCAACATCGAAGGATTTTTTTATCACGCCTGATTTCTCCAGTATTCCGGCGATTTCCTCCATATGCTGGTCGGTTATTTTCTCCTCCGCCAATATCTCTTTAATCCTGGCTCTATGGTTGCCATCCCTCATCAAATATATTAAAGGCATGGTAATGCTGCCCTGCTTTAAATCTTCCCCCCTGGGCTTTCCCATGACATCGACATCACCACAAAAATCCAGTATATCATCAATTATCTGGAAAGCCAGTCCAAGATTAAGACCGTATCCGCTTATAGCTCTCAGATGAGCTTTTCCGGCACCACCGGCACAAGCTCCTGATTCGCAGCAGCATTTTATAAATATGGCAGTTTTCTTGGATATGAGCTCATAATACTCTTCCAGGCTGATATCATGGTTAAACCTGCTTTCTGCCTGCAATATCTCACCATGGCACATATTTTGTATGGCTTCAACCATATAATCCATGCTTTTTGTCAGCCTTTTGCCGGATAATATGCCGAAAGCCTTGGCAAAAAGATAATCACCGCATAAAACCGCAAAATGGGTTCCCCACATTTTATTTACCGAAGGCTTGCTCCTTCTGAGATAGGAGTTGTCAATTATATCATCATGCACTAAAGAGGCCATGTGAATAAGCTCTGCAGCTACAGCGGCATTGAGGATATTGTCTATGTTCCGGGAAAAGATAAGGCCGCTGTACATCACCAGCATCGGCCTCACTCTTTTTCCCCCGGCATTAAGGATGTGCATGCACATTTCCCTTATGGTTCCTTCGCTGTCCGATAAGGCATTGAGCAGCTCCTGCTCTACTCTTTCAATGCCCACCAGCTTGCTTGTATTAAACTTAATGCTTTTGAGCTCTGATACCATTTTTTCTTGTACTACTGTCAACAAACATCGTCCTTTACCTGTTTTTTGCAGGGTTAAAAAACCTGCCGTCAGGTTTATTCTGTCCAATACTTCTCCAACATATAACACCGATGTTGTCCCAATGAACAACAGGCAGTAAAAAAAGAGGCACCTGTCATATTGGCAGGTGCCGGCATATAAACTCATTAATCTAAAATAATATTTATTATGAAAGCGTCAAGTTCTGGCCTTTGTTCTTCTCCCCCATATTCAATCAACTTTTGGCCAGAACAGGGCCGCTTTTGCTCCTGAATCAATATTTTATCCAGGGAAGCTCCGTCAAGCGGAGATTAGTGCATCCATAAGGAATAAGCTTCAGCGTTTCGGTTTCATCGGCAATCCAACTCATTGCCGGGAAAGGAGCCGCAGAATTGCCCTCCTTGCTCCAGTCCACCTTTCTTCCCGGGACACGGACGGAAATCGGCGCACCTTCTGGTGAGAAAGGACAATCCCCTATCGGATGCTCCTCAAAGACCAAACCGGATTCCGGATCGGTTTTGCTAAGATAAAAACCGTAATTCCAAGGCGTTGTGGGATATATTTCATAATCGCAGTGAGGAAACTCATGCCCGGGGACGTCCTCGTTGATCCGCACCCAGCGCTCGCCTATAGCCAGAGAATATACCAATGGGCCGCGGGTGACGGCATACAGGTCATTAGGACGCTGCACCAGCTGTGGCTTCATCGGAAGGCGAAGGGTGAACACCGTTTCTCCCGACCATCTGCGGCTAAGCTTATAAAAAGCTCCTTTCTGCGGTGAGATGCTGGAATCATCCAGCTCTATTACAGCGTCGCAAGCCCATTCAGGAATCCTTAAATGTAATGCGAAATCCACTTCCCTGTCGGTTACAACCTTAAATTTCAGGGTATCCCGGAAAGGATATCCGGTTTCCAGGGTTACCGACACATTGGCATCCTTTATTTTGGTATTTACGGTGCAGGGAGCATAGACCGCCGCAACCAATCCATCATCGCTGCGCATGAAGGTAGAATGGGCAAATTTAGGCCATGCCTGGTTCAAGTTCGCAGTACAGCATCCGAAGTTGGGCTCCAGGCCGAAAGTGTTGGAATATCCTCCATTAGTGCCGAAAACAGGATTCTCCTGATAACTGCATTCTATCTGATTTACCTGCTGGTCATACTGATGGGTCCACATGTCGGGGCTGAAAGTGGCCGGCAGGGCATTGAAGGTGATTTTCTCCAAACGGTCTCCCCATGCGGAGCATCCGGTAATGGAGAGCAGGTGCTCTAGAGAATACATGTATTCAGCAACTGCGCATAATTCTGTACCTTGAATGGGACTTTTTCCATTAAGGCATTCGTCACCGGAGAACACCCCTGTCACCATGCCATGATATTCGTCCAGAAGACTCACCATATTTTCGGCGCTTTGCAAATCATCCTGGGAACCGGTAAATCTCCACAGCAAAGCCCCCGATTTCAGCATCATTGCATTATTTACCACATGGCTCATCTGGCTCCAGCGTCCTTTGGGGTCCGGCTTTCTGTAAGGCCATATTTTGAAGAAGGACTGCCAGTCAAAACCCTGGGAATGGATTTTTGAAGCAAGATTTATCAGCCATTCCTCGCCCGTCCTGTCATATAGCCAGAGCAGCGGTATGAGGCATTCAAACCAACGCATTTGTCCCCAACCGAAAAGAGTATTGTTGTCTATATGTCTGTCCAGAGCGATAAGCGCTTTACGCACAGCATTCTCGATGCGTTGGTCTCCGGTGGCATCATGGTATACCACCAGGACTTTGAGAATAAGGAAATAGGCCCACATGTCGTAGGTTGAACGATTGGAATCGCTTACGGGACAGAGCCACCCGTCGGGTTGCTGATGGTCAAGAATATAATTGATATATTTGTTGGCTCTGGCTTTCATATCTTCGTCATCCAGCAGCCAGGCCAGAGGAATAAATCCATCCAACCAATAGGGAACACGTTCCCAACCGTCGGCAGATCCTCCTATCCACTTGCTGTCCTTTATATCACGCCAAAATTTGTCAAGATTGCCGGAAAGACCGGCAGCCTGTATCTTGAGCTGGTTCAGCAGCCAGCCTTCAGGTCTGATCTCTTCCGTTTTTAAAAATGTAAATGCCGGTTTGCGCAATGCTGATTTCATTTAACCCCTCCATTCTCATATTTCAAATATCGAACATCTATTAATGTCTGTTGACTATGCAAATATAATTTTATCAGTTAAAATAAAGATAGCATATTGCAATAAGATACTTGAAATATGCAAAAACCGAACAAAAGGGTGGATTATGGCAGAATCTTTCATATTTGATATACCTCCATGGCCTGAATATCTCATAAGCAGTTACCGCCATTTCAATGAAGGAGAGAAGCATGTCACGCGCATATGCAAGGATTTTGTGCTCATATTCATGCTGGAGCGCGAGCTTTATTTCACCGAGGACAATTGTCACATAGAAGTAAAGCCTGGCCAATGGTATATGCAGATTCCGGGACTTAAACAGGAAGGTTTAAAGGGCAGCCCTGCCCCCAAATACTACTATATCCATTTCAAAGCGTCGGGACAGGCAGGTCCAAGCAAAGAAAGCATGCTCCAAAGCAGAATAGAGTTCAAAGGAAAGCCTGCAACCCTTTCGCTCCCAATCCGAGGGAATTTTGACCCTCAGTTTTTCAAACCAATGTTTGAGCAGCTGGAGCATTTTTCAAAAAGGTCTCCTTCAGACATATTGGGAAAGCAGGCGGTTTTTCTTAATATACTTAACTGCCTTACAGATACGGCCCGCCCAAATACGGACCACATTCAGAGCATTATCAACCAAATGATGGAGTATCTTGCCAAAAACTATAACAAACCTGTTACCTGCAAAGAATTATCTGACAGATTTCATTTCACGGAGGACTATCTTACCCGCAAGATGAAGCAGTATGCCGGGATAACCCCATGGCAGTATTTGCAGCACCTCAGGATTGAAAAAGCAAAAGAGCTGCTGGCAAATACCGATTACACCCTTTCGTCCATCGCCGGCAGCATCGGATATGGCGATTTGTCGGTATTCTATAAAGCATTTAAAAAACAGACCGGCATGGCACCGGGAGAATGGAGAATGAAAAAACGAGGGCTGTATTGATAAAGACGCTTTGTTTTACATTCCGAATACCATCCGGCAGGCGAGGACAGATGCGATGATGCTCACGGTGTCGGCTATCAAGGCTGCCACCAGGGTATACCTTATGTTCTTTATGCCCACCGATCCGAAGTATACCGTAAGGGTGTAGAATATAGTTTCCGTGGAGCCCATCATGGTGGAAACAACCCTTCCAACAAAGGAATCCGGACCATTGGCTTCTATAATGTCGGAAACCAATGCCAGGGAGGCACTTCCCGAAATTGGCCTCATAAAGGCAAGGGGCATTGCCTCCGATGGAATGCCAAGAAAGGATGCCACGGGACGGGTAGCGTATATCAAAAGGTCCAGGGCTCCAGATGCGCGGAATACTCCCACTGCGACCATAAGACCCACCAGGGAAGGAATTATCCTCACTACCGTAGCGACGCCTTCCTTCGCTCCGTCTACAAAAACATCAAAGACTTTTACATCTCTGTAAACTCCTACCCCCAAAATCACAAGGAATATCCCGGGTATTGCATAGGATGAAACTATTTTCACTGCTTCCATATCCGCACTACGCCCTCCTGCCCTTGCTGCGCACTGCCGATAAAACCTTCGCTGCTATAATGCCTGCTATGGTAGCACATATGGATGCAATCCACACCGTGCCTATGATTTCCTCAGGGTTTTGCGAATTGAACTTTGTACGTATGGCTATGACTGTTGCCGGTATCAGTTGTATTGCTGCCGTGTTCAGCACCAGAAACATGCAAATGGAATCGGTGGCAGTATCCTTGTGCAAGTTAAG
>ENA-OWPA01001396-OWPA01001396.1-bioreactor-metagenome-genome-assembly--contig:-NODE-1396-length-16192-cov-3.102203_pt1 | contig 16192 bp, 19 predicted proteins | sample MGYA00238139_ERZ651803 | MGnify/ENA primary metagenome ERZ651803 (study PRJEB26909, sample SAMN07631231) | bioreactor metagenome | isolation source: Switchgrass digestor | place: USA: Dartmouth...
AGTGTTGTGCTGTCAGGACCGGCAGTTCATTAGACCTGCATCAGCTTCAAGGTTTTGAGACGGTCACTCAATCTTTTCAGATGAGCATCCTCTTCCCGGGCTATCTGCTCCAGCAGCAGCCTGGTTTCCCCGTCTTCTGCCATTTTGGCGGCCAATTCCAGGTACCTGTCCCGGGCTTTGGCCTCCTCCTGAATAGCCAACTCCAACGCTTGCAAGGCATTCAGCATGTTAATTCCCCCCAACAAACTGCCAATTATTTTCAATTATAGCGCATCAGTCCAGATAATACATCAGGTGTATGTCTGTCTCCCAAGGGAATCATAATAAGAGTAATCATGTGGGATGGGAGGCAAACATAATGAATGAAGCTCTGGTGGTTCTGGTGCGCAGTATTATCGCCTTTGCCACCTTGTTTATTTTCGCCCGCCTGCTGGGCAAGCAGCAGGTCAGCCAGCTGACCTTTTTTGATTACGTCCTGGGGATTACCATCGGCTCAATTGCTGCTTCCCTGTCTATAGATCTGGAAAGCCGGGCCTGGCCCCACTGGGTGGGTCTGGCGGTATGGACTCTGGCAGTGCTGTGTATCCAGATAGCCAGCACCAAATCCACTGCCGCCGCCAAGATTTTCATAGGAGAGCCGGTGGTGATAATCAGAAAAGGCAAGATACTGGAAGAAGCCATGGGGCGTATGCGCTTTACCACCAGTGAGGTACTGGAGCAGCTGCGCAACCAGGGGATATTTGATATAAGCATGGTGGATTTTGCGGTAATGGAATCCGACGGGCAGCTTTCCGTTCTGCTGAAGCCGGAACACCGCCCGGCAACCGTGCAGGACCTGGGTCTAGAACCCCAGGGCAGCAGCATGAGCGCCCAGTTAATATATGACGGTAAAGTGATAGAGGAAAACCTAAAGGCCAACGGCGTGGATCATGCCTGGCTGTCCAAACAGCTGCAAAAGCGGGGTATCAATGATGCTTCCCAAGTTTTCCTGGCTTCCTATCATCCCGGCAGCCAGAAGCTCTATATCGACCTTTATGAAGACGGCATCGATACCAGCACCAAGAAGGCAGATTAACATAAGGGGATATAATCATGCGCAAGTTCTGGCTTTACACCATACCTTTGATTACCCTGGCTGTATTCGTGGTAGTTATGAACAGCGGGGATTACCTGAAAAAACCTTTGACCACAGGGGATGATTTTCCTTACTACCTGGAACAGGTGGAGCAGGCAGTAATGCGGGAGGATTGGAGTGCGGCTTTTGATTACAGCGAGAAGCTGAACTCCGCCTGGGCAAAGGTAAGTCCCCGTATCCAGTTCAGCGTGGATAAAGATGAAATGAAAAACATTAGTGTTGGCCTGTCCCGTTTAGGTGCGTTCCTGAAAACAGAGGACCGCAGCCAGGCTCTGGCAGTCATCGCAGAAATCCGCGAGCACTGGGAACACATCAACGAGTGACACGGGCCGATGTGGGCATCGGCCTCTACAAGGCGGGTCGACAGGGTCGTCGACCTTATGAAACGCAATCTATCATGTGTGGTAGGGGCAGACGACTCTGTCTGCCCGTTTGCTTTTATGTGTCATTGCGAGCCCCTGAAAGGGGCGTGGCAATCTCGAAATGCCGAACTATTAATTTTCCCGGGCCGATGTGGGCACCGGCCCATACAGGCGGGTCGACAGGGTCGTGGACCCCTACGATGCTCGTTTGATAGCTTTTATAACTATATCCTTATCAGGGTTGTCCACCATTTTAAAGCTGCCGATGCCGGCAGGAAGAACGAAGCGCAGCTTGTCGTGAGTGGCTTTTTTGTCGCCTAACATCCCATTATATATGGCCTGGGAATCATAACTGGGCCCCTGTACCGGCAAGCCCAAACGCTGCAGGAGGCTGCAGATGCGTGCAGTCTCCTCAGGCTGCATTAATCCCAGTTCCTCTGCCAGGTAAGCGGCCATTACCATCCCCATGGCTACTGCTTCACCGTGGCGATGCTCCCGGTAGTCCCCCAGCTTTTCCAGGGAATGGCCAAAGGTATGCCCCAGGTTCAACACGGCTCTTAAACCCTTTTCCGTCTCATCCTGGCCTACGATTTCACTTTTAATCCGGCAGCATTCATAGACAATATGCTGCAGGCAGGCTTTATCCCGCTGGATGATGGGTTCGGCATGTTCCTCCAGGTAATTGAAGAGATTCTTGTCCCAGACCACCCCGTACTTGACCACTTCTCCCAGACCGCTTATGTAATCCCGCTCTTCCAGGGTATCCAGGGTGCCTAAATCAGCTATTACCAAACGGGGCTGGTGAAAGGCTCCGATCATGTTTTTGCCCCGGGGGTGATTCACGCCCACCTTGCCCCCCACACTGCTGTCCACCTGAGCCAGCAGGGTGGTGGGTACCTGCACGAAGGAAATGCCCCGCTGGTAAATGGCAGCGGCAAAACCGGCCAAATCCCCGACCACTCCCCCGCCTAAAGCTATCACCACACTGCTGCGGTCCAGCTGTAGCTGCAGGGCCCGGTCCACAACCTGCAGGGTTTCTTCCATGTTTTTATATTCCTCGCCGTCGGGAATCAAATCGCAGTGTACCTCCAGCCCGGCCTCCTGCAGCGATTTTTCCACCGCTGCTCCGTAGAGCCCAAAAACGGTGGGATTGCTGACCAGCAAGACCCGGCTGCTGGTAATCTGGGCCATCCACCGGCCGCAGTGGGATAGCAAACCAGTGCCAATACGGATGGGATAGGACCTGTCTTCCAACGGCACGGTCAGTTCCTGCATGGCAATTTCCCTGGACAATCCTACAACACTCCTGGTTCCTGGCTGAGCCGGTTGATAATATCATCTACCACGCTGTCAATGCTGCGCCCGCTGGTTTCCACCACATGTTCAGCATTTTCATACAGGGATTTGCGTTCTTCCAGCATGGCAACAATATCGTTGACGGTAAGATTCTTTTTCAGCAGCGGGCGGGTGCCCTTCTTGCGGCTGACTCGCTGGAAGATCTCTTCGGGATCGGCCACCAGGCATATCACGATTCCGTTATCCTTTAACACCTGTATGTTCTCCTGGTCCAGGACAATCCCTCCGCCGGTAGCAATTACCAGGCCGCTTTGGCCGGCCAGCTTTTTAGCCATTAACTTTTCTTCGGAACGGAAACGAACTTCCCCGTAACGCCTGAACAATTCGCTGATGGTCATGCCGGTCAGCTTCTCAATTTCCCGGTCCATGTCCACAAATTTCCGGTTCAGGCGTTCAGCCAATTTCGTTCCTACCGAACTTTTACCGGTACCCATAAATCCTGTTAAAATTATGTTTTTTCCCATTTCCACACCTTTTTCAAATAGCTCCGGTATTCCCGGAATGAAGTCTGCAACTCATCCATATGATCGCCAGCGAATTTTTCCCTAAATGCCTGTGCCAGGCCATAGGCCATCATGGCCTCCCCTACCACGGCTGCCGCCGGCACAGCACAAATATCGGAACGTTCCACCTCAGCCTTTTCTTCTTCCCAGGTACTGGTGTTTACACTGGTCAACGGTTTATACAAAGTGGGGATAGGTTTCATGTACGCGCGGGTCAGGATGGTTTCACCGTTGCTGATACCTCCTTCCACCCCGCCGGCCCGGTTGGTTCTGCGCTCCAGACCGCCTGCATCGCTTAAATACACAGCGTCGTGGACTTGTGAGCCTGGTAACCGGGAATTGGCAATCCCCTCGCCTATCTCGAAGGCTTTGATGGCCGGTATGCTCATCATCAGGGCTGCCAGGCGGCTATCCAGGCGCAGGTGCCAGGCAGTATGGCTTCCCAATCCGGGAGGAACCCCCAGGGCTCCTGTTTCGAAAACCCCGCCCAGAGACTCCCCTTCTTCCCTGGCCTGGTCTATCCTGGCCATCATCAAACGGGCCGACTCCGGGTCATAACAGCGCACCGGCGAGTTTTCCAGAACCTGCTGCACCTCAGCCAGGTTGTGCCGGGTGATGTCCGCCGGCGGTGCTGCCACCCCACCAATCTCAATAACCTGACTATAGATATATATGTCAAAAGCCTCCAGGAATTTCTTAAAAAAAGCACCGGCTGCCACCCGGGCGGCTGTTTCCCGGGCGCTGGCTCTTTCCAGCACATTGCGCAGGTCAGCATGATGATATTTCATACCGCCGGCCAGGTCGGCATGGCCCGGTCGAGGTCTGGTCACCCGGCGCTGGTCCACCTGGGAACAGGAGCCAGGGCCCATGATATCCGACCAGTTTTTATGATCCCGGTTCCAGATTACGAAGCTGACCGGACTGCCCAGGGTCACCTCGTTGCGCACCCCTGACAGAATGACCACTTCATCCTGCTCTATTTTCATGCGGCCGCCCCGGCCATATCCCTGCTGGCGCCTGCTCAGTTCCCGGTTTATGTCCTGGACACTGACAGGCAGGCCGGCGGGAAGTCCCTCGATAATTCCTACCAGACCTGGTCCGTGTGATTCCCCTGCTGTGGTGAAACGCAACATTAGCTCCCCCTACTTCTTTTTAATATATCCACCCTGGAACTGTTTTGGTTCCATCAATACCACAAAAGCGCCAGGGTCCCGCTCGTATATATAATCAGATACCTTTTTAATCATATTGCGCTTGACTACCATATGCAAAACTGTCTTGGGTCCGGCTTTACCCGTAGCCTCCCAGCAGGTTACCGGGAAGCCGGCATCCCGCAAATGATCCACCAGGTCGCAATGGTCGCGGTCAATTATTACCTGTACACCCCGGTATCCCAAAGCCAGCTTTTCCTCGATAAAAGTGCCCACCAGGATTCCCAGGGAAAAACCGCAGCAGAATACCACCAGCTTGATGGGGTTGTTGAGTGCACCAACCACCAGGCCTAAAGCGGTGGTGTATACCAGGATTTCAAAAAACCCGATTATGGCAGCGGGTACCCTGTCGCCGCGTATAACCAGAATCATGCGGATGGTTCCCAGGGATACATCGATAACTCGTGCAAAGAATATAAATAATAATTCCAGAATCATTGTCATTGCTTGGCTGCTCCTTGTCCTATCAGGTTTGTGGTGGTTCGGTGGATATTCGTACCCTTCCGCCTACCGGATTTACAATAATATATAAGCGATTATTATACTTGTCTTTCAAGGTAACTGTTCCTGCGTTAGAAGGAATGCCTGTACTGGCGAAGGAGCAGAGAATCATTCCATTGCTCCTCTTGGGAAAAGTTGTGGTCCCTACAAAAGCAATACCGTCGCTTAATTTTATCTCTTTTCCATTATATTCGTATTTGTTGGCATAGGGTTTAAATTCTACATGCTGGGGCTCCCCGGTGGTTATGGCCTTTTCCCGGGCATTGCGCAGGGCCCAGGCCATCTGCCTGGCATCCTTTTCCAGAGTGTACCTGCTTACCGCTGGGTCCAGGGAGGGATAGGCCAGCATCAGAATGATGCCTATCAGGGCCAGAACCAGCAGCAGTTCAATCAGGGTTAAGCCCCTGGTTCTCCAGACCACGCCTGACCACTTCTTTCATGAAATCTACTGGGGCATCTATACCCAGCAATATTTTCAAGGTAAGGGCTCCCTGATAAACAAACATGGGCAAGCCGTTAACCGTGGTCAAACCCCGCTGCCTGGCCATAGCCAGGAATTTGGTCTCTAACGGATTATACACAATATCACATACTACGGCTCGATCTGCAACCTCCTCCATTGATTCCGCCGGGCTTGAGTCCAGTTGGGGATACATGCCCACCGGGGTACAGTTGACAATCAAATCAGCCCGGGCGGCAGCCTGGGCCCAGTTTTCGCGGCTGGCCGGCCTACCCTGGGTGACAGCCGCGGTGTTGCCAGTTACATGTTCAGCCAGGCTGACGGCCCTGGCTGCATCAGTGTCCAGTATGACCATGTCCCGGGCTCCGCTCTGGGCCAGGGCCAGACTGATGGACCGGGCTGCTCCTCCGGCGCCCAGCACCAGGCAATGCTCCCAGCTTTCCACACCTGCTTCCTCCAGGGCAGCTATGAAGCCAGGCCCGTCGGTATTGTAACCAACCAGCTGCTCCCCTTCCACCGCTATTACATTTACGGCCTGGTAAAGCTGAGCCTCTGGGGACAAGCGATCCAGCATAGGTATAACTGCTTCCTTAAACGGAATGGTCACATTCACTCCCCTGAATCCCAGGGCTTTTAGACCCATAACCGCTTCACGAAGCTGCCCGGGGGATACTTGAAAAGGAAGGTAAAGGGCGTTGATACCAAGCTTGTCAAACACAGTGTTGTGCATTAGCGGCGAATGGCTGTGGCTTACCGGGTTGCCCAGCAGTCCCAGATAAGCCGTATCCGTAGTGATCATAGGCTCCCCCCCGCATAACTGAAAGCGAATGCGCCTGCATTCGCCCTGATTATTCAAATTATGGCACTTTCCCAGGGTGAATTCAACCGGAAAGGCGTGCCCCGCCGGCATCAGCACTATTCTCCGGAAAAGCGGTCTTTTTTTAGACGGCGCAGTACAAAGAATTCCATGGCGCGGGAAAACTTGGTTCCCACAAACTCCCGGCGGGCAATGGGAACCACCAGTATGGTAAACAGACCCGCCCGGTTGCCTCCCAGAACATCAGTAAAGATCTGATCGCCTATTACTGCAGTTTCTTCCGGTTTGACTCCCATTAAGGACACCGCCCGCAGGAATGCACCCCGGCGCGGTTTCTGGGCCCGGCTTATGAAAGGAATCCCCAGGCTCTGCGCCACCTGGACCACTCTTCCCTCACCGTTGTTGGATAATATGCAGGCCTTGAAGTCCTGGGCAAGAATGGACTTGAACCAGTCACCGATTTCCTCCCGGATATGGTTGCTGTTCCATTCGGTAATGGTATTGTCCAGGTCCAGGATAAAGGCTTTGATGTTTTGGCTCTGCAGCTCGGCCAGGGGAATATCCAGCAGGGAATCCACATACATGTCAGGATACAAAATGCTGTGCTTATGTTTAGTTTGGCTGCGCAATCGCTATTCTCCTATCTTCTCCCGCAGTACCCGGGCGGCTATTTCCGGACTGACCGGATTAATGTGATATCCTGTGCCCATTTCGATGCCGTTGGTGACTATCAAACGCGGAGTAATCTCCATATTCCAGTGATGGCCCGGCTGGTAGGCAACGTTTATAGGGGCGGTATTGAATACTATATTATACGAAGTGTTCTCCAACTTGTCCAGAAGCGTAGTGAGTATGCGTTTCGCTGCTGCTGCCAGGTCACTGATTTCCTGGTCGGTGATCTCCCCGTAGTGCTCGGTGTGACGGCGCGGTACTACCCAGGTTTCGTAGGAGTACCGGGAAGCATAAGGGCATAGAATCACAAAATGCTCACTTTCCCAGATTATGCGCTTGCCCAGGGCCAGTTCCTCCTCCAGTACCTTGCACATCAGGCACTCATGGTTTTCCTCGTAGTAGCGGGACATGACATGGCAGTTTTCCGGCACCATGGGCAGCCCTACCATCTGGCTGTGGCTGTGGCTGAGAGAAGCACCGGCGAAGAGTCCCCGGTTTTTATAAATCTGCAGGTATTTCATGCGCTTATCCTCAGCCAGGGTATTATAGCGCTGGCGCAGCATTTTGAAGACCAATTCCATTTGCTCTATGGGCAGCTCATGGAACTCCAGGTCGTGCCGCGGCGTCTCCACGATGACTTCGTGCTGGCCGAACCCGCTGGCCCGGGTAAATATGCCCTCCGCCTGGGAGGAAAAGGTGCCTTCCGGGCTGAACGCCGAGTATTTATTGGGAATCGCCCGCACCTGCCAACCTGGTGTATTGGCTTCCGTGCCCTGCTGCCGGTAAGCAGCCAGTTCGGGGGGAGTGGTGTTTTCGTGTCCCTCGCAGAACGGGCAGAAGGAATTCTCAATAACATGCTGGCCTCCTGAGCGGTTGATGGGAAAGTCACGGGGTTTCAGCTCCACATCGGTAGCAATCACCACCCAGCTGTTCTTAAACAAATCCTGACGCAGTTCTGGCATAATACAAGACCTCCTTGGCCATCCAAAGGCTGATCCATTTCTGGACTGCAGACTAAGCCGTACATTTATCATTAATACTAATTATATACAAACTGCTGCCTAATCTTCATAAATACTATGTCCAATTCCCATATTCCTTTCCCCTGCCCTGTGCTTTTCCGTCAGCCTGTCCCCTGCTCGCAACCGCATTTTTGACTCTTCCTGCCGGACCCAGGATTATCAAGGGAAAAGCTTGAAAACTAAATGTATTTTTTGTTGACTTCTTTCTCTAACTATCCTATAATTCTCTATGTCAACTTTATATGCAAAGGCGACGAACCGGAGTAGTAGACAGGTGTTCAGCAGAGAGCCGCCGGTTGGTGCAAGGCGGCAGCAGATGTCGAACTCGCCGGGAAGCTTTACAGGTGATAAGCCTGTAACGGATTGACACCGTTATCATCGTATAAAGTGGACAAATGTGGGGCTATGGCGCAGTTGGGAGCGCGCTTGAATGGCATTCAAGAGGTCGAGGGTTCGAATCCCTCTAGCTCCACCATTATTATATTTGTCAATAAGGGTGGTACCGCGGGAATATACTCTCGTCCCTGAGCAGGATGAGAGTTTTTGCTATTTATAGGCAATAATAATTCAGAAGGAGGACGTTTATGGAGCATAATAGCAAGTATGACTTTAAGGCTATTGAAGCTAAATGGCAGGCCTATTGGGAAGAAAACCATTTTTACAAAGTAACCGAAGATCCTTCCCGCCCCAAGTATTATGCTCTGGAAATGTTTCCTTACCCGTCCGGAAATTTGCACATGGGGCACGTGCGCAATTATGCCATCGGTGATGTAGTAGCCAGGTTCAAGACTATGAATGGCTACAACGTTTTGCATCCCATGGGCTGGGACGCCTTTGGCCTGCCGGCTGAAAATGCAGCTATCAAACATGGCGCTCATCCGGCTAAGTGGACCTACGCTAACATAGATAACATGAAAGCCCAGCTAAAGAGCTTGGGGACCAGTTATGACTGGGACCGGGAGGTTACTACCTGCAATCCCGATTACTACAAATTTACCCAGTGGATGTTCCTGAAGCTCTATGAACACGGCCTGGCGTACAAGAAAAACGCCGCTGTGAACTGGTGTCCATCCTGCCAGACGGTTCTGGCCAACGAGCAGGTGGTAGACGGTGCCTGTGAACGCTGTGATACCACAGTGGAGAAAAAACAACTGGAACAGTGGTTTTTCAAAATTACCGATTATGCCCAGCGACTGCTGGATGATCTGGAAAAGCTGCCCGGCTGGCCGGAAAAAGTCAAAATTATGCAGAAGAACTGGATCGGCCGCAGTGAAGGCTGCCAGTTCTCCATGCAGATCGAAGGTATGGATGAAAAGCTGACGGTGTTTACTACCCGTCCGGATACGGTATTTGGAGTAACTTTCATGGTAATGGCACCGGAACATCCCCTGGTGGAAAAGCTGGTAGCCGGAAAGCCTGAGGAAAAAGCGGTAAAAGAATTTGTCAGCCGGATGCAGTTGGTGAGCGAAGTAGCTCGTACCTCTGCAGAAGCGGAAAAAGAAGGGGTTTTCACCGGGGCCTATGCTATCAATCCTATGAATGGTGAAAGAGTGCCCATCTGGATAGCCAACTATGTATTGATGGATTACGGTACCGGTGCCATCATGGCGGTGCCGGCCCATGACCAGAGGGACTTTGAATTTGCCCGCAAATACAATATTCCCATCCGGGTGGTTATCCAGGGTGAAGACACTCCCCTGGACGGCAGCCAGCTAAGGGAAGCTTATGTGGGCCACGGCCGCATGGTTAATTCAGGCTCTTTTGACGGTCTTTCCGTGGAGGAAGGCAAAGCCAGGGTAATCGCCTACATGCAAGAACACGGAATTGGTGAAGGAACTGTTAATTACCGCCTGCGGGACTGGCTCATATCCCGGCAGCGTTACTGGGGAGCACCTATTCCCATAATCTACTGCCCCCAGTGCGGCACGGTACCGGTACCGGAAAAAGACCTGCCGGTAATGCTGCCCATGGAAGTAGAATTTCGTCCTACCGGTGAATCTCCTCTTAACTATGTCGAGGAATTCTATAAAACTACCTGTCCGGTGTGCGGGACGGAAGCCCGCCGGGAAACAGATACCATGGATACCTTTGTATGCTCATCCTGGTATTTTGACCGCTACTGCAGTCCTCACGAAACGGAGATACCTTTTACCCGGGAGGCAACTGATTACTGGATGCCGGTGGATCAGTATATCGGCGGAGTGGAGCATGCTATTCTCCATTTGATGTATGCCCGCTTCTTCACCAAATTCCTGTATGACATCAAAATGCTCAATGTCGAGGAACCTTTTACCAACCTGCTTACCCAGGGAATGGTATTAAAAGATGGTTCTAAAATGTCCAAATCTAAAGGCAATGTAGTCAGTCCGGAAGAAATCATCGATACTTACGGAGCCGATACTGCCCGCCTGTTTATCCTGTTTGCTTCCCCGCCGGAGAAGGATCTGGAGTGGAGCGACCAGGGAGTAGAAGGGGCGCATCGCTTTTTGAACCGGGTCTGGCGCCTGGTAATGGAGACTGTTGATCTCCTGCGGGAGGTTAACCTGCCGGCTGAGTACAAGGAACTGGATGCAGCCGCCAAAGCACTGCGTTTTAAGACCCATGCTACTATTAAAAAGGTTACTGATGATATTGAAACCCGCTTCAATTTCAATACAGCTATCAGCGCTATTATGGAACTGACCAACGCCATTAATGACTATCGCAGCCAGGAAGAACAGGATTTGTGCGTACTCAAGGAAGCCGTCCAAACCCTGCTGGTACTGCTCTGTCCCTTTGCACCCCATATCACTGAGGAGCTGTGGTCCAGGATGGGCAACCAGACCAGCATTCACCTGCAGTCCTGGCCCGCTTATGACCCGGAAGCCCTGGTGCAGGATGAAATTGAAATAGTATTGCAAATTAACGGAAAAGTCAGAGACCGTATTATGGTTCCGGCTGGTGCTTCTGAAGACGAACTACGAGCCATGGCGCTGAATAATTCCAGAATTCGGGAGTTGACAAAAGATCAGAATATAGTGAAAATAATAGTTGTGCCAGGAAAATTGTTGAATGTTGTAGTTAAACCTTAAGTTGAGGTACCAATGATGCATTGGTATATATTTTACACCCCCCGGGGATGGGCCGCTATTCTTAGTGAAAAAAGAACCTTGTTCGCAACGGTTTTGCCCACCCCCTCCCCCCTAAATACCTTTCATCATCATATAAAGAAAACCGGGTATGATACCCGGTTTATTCCATTGGATGACTATTCTGTTCCCATTGTTAACAAATTCCGGGATTATTTTAACGGCAAAATAATAGACCACTGGGATGTGGAACTGGAACTGTCCCGGTTCAGTTCCTTTGCCCGGGATGTTTTGCTGCTGGTGCACCGCATCCCCTATGGGGAGATCATGACTTACGGTCAGGTTGCCCGGCAGTTGGGCAAACCAGGAGCCGCCCGGGCAGTGGGCCAGGTAATGAGAAAGAATCCTATGGGTCTGGTAATACCCTGCCACCGGGTGGTGTCCAGCACCGGTTGGGGAGGATTTTCCGCTGCCGGCGGCCTGGAATTGAAAGCAGCCATGCTGCGTATGGAATGGCAGCAGACCGGCCAAATTCCTGCCCTGGCCAGGCGCCTCTCCCTTGATCAGATGCTGCTGTCTACTAACAGTTGAGGAGCATCGGCCCACAGGTTCTCCAGCTGGTAGTATTCTCGTTCTTCCTGGCGAAAAACATGCAGGATTACCGAGTTAAAGTCCAATACTGCCCATACTCCCTGCTGGATGCCTTCCTTGCGGACGGGATTAATTCCCTGCTCCTGCAGTTTTTCCAGGACATGATCCACGATGGAACGAACCTGAATCATGCTTCGTCCGCTGGCAATCACAAAATAGTCGGTAATAACTGTGAGTTTGCGTACATCCAAAACCATTACATCCAGTGCCTTTTCCTCCAGGCAGGCATCAGCAATCATCCTTGCCAGCTTTTCTTCTTGATTCAATAACAACCCTCCTAAAGATTAGTAACCATTGCTGTAAGCACCACAGGGATTCGATACCTTTATCATGTTCGCTTTCATTCCCGCAAACTTATATTTATACTGCTGTTCAGCAACCTTCCACAGCACTGCATTTTTGCAGGTAGTGATTGCGGACTTCTATGGAACGGGGGTGAATAATTCGCCCCTGATCAATGCAATAGCGAATGGTGCTTTCCAAACCAAACAGCATGCCTTGCTCCAAACTGCGTTCCGTCAAGCATTGGAGACGTTCCAGCCCGGGATAGTCCCGGCCGGGTTCAATCATATCAGCCAAAAAAATGATCTCCTCCAGGGGGCTCATGTCCAGAGCACCCAGGGTATGGTTGGCTATGGCTGCCAGCATTTGGGGATCTCTTAAGCCCAGTTCCTCCTGAACTAGGTAGGCTCCTACCGGCCCATGCAGCAAATCGGGAACCAGGCGGTCTACCGGGTGACTGATCAAGCCCTGGATTTCCGCTATGTCCAGCAATTGCTGGCCGGATAATCCCTTGGCATAGTCATGGAGCAGACCGGTGGTATAGGCTTGTCCGGGATCAACCCGGTGCAGCTCAGCCAGGCGACGGGCAGTTTCTGCCACCTGCAGGCTGTGCTGAAAGCGATTGGCCGACAGGCGTTTCCGGATTATTTCAATGATATCCTCATCACTGTATTTCATGATTTAAACTCCTCTGTACAGAGAATGGTCATAAATATATTTCTCTACTGCCGGAGGCAGCAGATAGCGGATAGGTTTGCCCTGCTGCACCCGAGACCGCAGATCACTGGAGGAAATATCCACGGCTGGTATCTCCAGAAAATCAGCCTGAGGCCAGAATTCCTCCGGAACCCCCTGCAGGGCCGGATCATTCCGGTCCAAATGGTAATTGGGCCGGGTCACCACAATAAAACGGCACAGGGTAACCAAGCGCTGCACATCCTTCCAGGTATCCAGAATGTACAGGGAATCCATGCCCATGATGAAAAATAAATCAGCATCAGTATAAGCCCGGCGCATAGACTCGATAGTATCTATAGTATAGGAAACCCCAGAGCGGTCTATCTCCAGGGTAGACATTTCAAAGACGGGGTTATCGGCAATGGCCAGCTGAAGCATAGCCAGGCGATGTTTGGCCTCCAGAACATCGGCGGCATTCTTATGAGGCGGATGAGCGGCAGGCATAAAAATAACCCTGTCCAAATTGAACCCATAAGCCGCATATTGCGCGGCTACCAAATGGCCATAATGAACCGGGTCGAATGTTCCTCCTAAAATGCCGATTGCTTTTCTATGTGTCAATCTATCACCTGAGTTAATAATGTTCAAATCTAATTAAATGATAGCGGGTAAACCTTCAAAATGCAAACCTGCTCCCCCGTTGATTTGACATGCTGTTTGCCTGTGCTTCCTTTAGAAGACCAAAAACCCTATAATAATACTATTACGATAGGGAGTATTACAAGTGGAAACAAAAGTACAGTTGGTTTTTCATAATAACGGGCTGAGAAGCTATATCGAAGTGGATCTCTGCGCCCGCTGTCCCCGGCAGGATGACAAGGGATGCTGCGGGTTTTATTCGCCGGTTTTTTATGCCACCGATCTGGTATACCTGCTGCATAACCAGCCTCAACTGCTGGAAGAAATATTTCAGATGGACTGTATCACCGTCCTGGACGCTTCGGTCACCATCAATCAGCAACCTGATAGGGACAGCTACCGCTGTCGTTTTCACAGCCGCCAGGGAGGGTGCCTTCTGCCCCAGCATTTAAGAGAATCAGTTTGCCGTCACTTCGTTTGTCCGGGTATCGGCTGGGAAAACCATCCTGAGCTGCAGAAGTGGAAAAAGTTTTTTGAACAGCTGGCTGATTATGAGATCCAGTTGAACAATGGGGCGGCTGAATATATAAAAACCAAAGGACTAACCCTGCGCAGCCCCGCCGACCGGCAGCAGGTCATTCGGGCTATGGAAGAATACCTGCACCAGCAAACCCAAACCCTGCCAGCCTTTTTTGAGGAAGTACCCGCAGAGGAGACAGCTGTAATAAGCTGTCAGCTGCGTTTCGGCAAAGAATGGACTTTGTAATTATAGGGAGGGAATAAGGTGATTGAATGGGAGGCCAACCGGGCCATTCACAACAGCATCCTGGAGTGCATCGGCCGAACTCCGATGGTAAGCTTAAAACGCCTGGCTGCCGGTATTCAACCTGAGATCTGCGTCAAATTGGAGTTCCCCAATCCCAGCGGCAGCCTGAAAGACAGAGTTGCCTATAAAATTGTCCGCCGGGCTGAGGAACGGGGCGAATTGAAACCAGGTATGATACTTCTGGAAGGAACCACCGGCAATACCGGCATATCCACCGCCATGGTGGGAGCAGCCTGCGGCTACCGGGTAATAATTGTGATGCCCCAAGGTATGAGTGAGGAACGCAAAAAAACTATTCAGGCTTATGGAGCGGAACTGGTGCTTACTCCCGGTGCAGAAACTGATGTAGACCTGGTTTTGGAAGAAGTAGCTCGCATCAAGAAGCAGTATGCCGGGCAGGTGTTTGAAATCGGGCAGTTTTATAGGGAGGATAATATTCAAGCTCATTTCAACAATACCGGCCCGGAAATTTGGGAGCAGACCGGAGGCAAGCTGGATGCCTTTATAATGTGTCAGGGTACCGGCGGTACGGTTACCGGAACGGCTAAGTATTTAAAGAGCAGAAACCCGGATATAAAAGTATTTATCTCTGAACCGGCTGACTCACCAATTCTATCCAAGGGAATCATCGGTCACCACAAGGTACAGGGGATAGCTGACGGACTCATTCCCGAGATTCTGGACCTGCAGTATGTAGACGGCATAGTACTGGTCAGTTCGGATGAGGCCATGGAAATGGCGCGGCAGATGGCCCGGCAGGAAGGTATCTTCTGCGGAACTTCATCGGGATGCAATGTACGGGCGGCATTTAAGGTAGCTGAGAAGTATCCTCATTTTAAGCGCATCGTAACCATGGTGAACGACAATGGCCTGCGCTACCTGTCTACAGAACTCTGCGGCAGCAAACCGGAGCGTGAACTGCTCCAGCGGGAATACCAGCTAAGCGCAGAAGACCAGCAAAAGCTGGCCCAGTATAAATTGGAGATAATCGAGTAGCCATACCTTATCGGAATGGGTAATTGGGACGGTGATGTTTTTGCAGTTACCGAAACGGAAGCCCAACAGATTGAAACATTTCAATTATAGTCAAAATGGTGCCTATTTCATCACAATATGTGTAAAGGATAGGCGGAATCTATTGGGTAAGGTGGTAGGGGGCGATGATTTTAGTGCCCCTTATGTTCACCTATCAGAATACGGTAAGGTTGCGGATAAATACATTGGCAGAATCCAAGGAATTAATAAATATGTGATTATGCCGAACCATATTCATATGATAATTGTAATAGATAACCAGGAAAACGGGACGATGTGGGCATCGTCCCCTACGCAGTCAATTCCCCAAATGATAAAATCATTGAAAACCTTGATTTCAAAGGAAATTGGTTTTTCTATATTTCAACGATCCTATTACGACCATATCATCCGCAACGAAAAGGATTATGAGCGAATATGTGAATATATCGATACCAACCCGATGAAATGGAGAGAAGATGAATATTACGCTGAAAACTCGTAGGGGGCGATGCCCACATCGCCCCGCACTTCCTTTAAATTACCGGATATGGCCGTCGCCGTAGATTATAAACTTGGTGGTAGTCAGCTCAGCCAGTCCCATGGGACCGCGGGCATGAAGCTTCTGGGTGCTGATGCCGATTTCTGCTCCGAAGCCGAATTCACCGCCGTCGGTAAAGCGGGTGGAGGCATTGGCATACACCGCTGCTGCATCCACTGCCGCCAGGAAACGACGCACATGGCTGTAGTTTTCACTGACTATGGCTTCGCTGTGCCCGGTGCCATGAGTATTGATATGGTCGATAGCCTCATCCAGACTGGCCACTACCTTAACCGCCATAATCAAATCCAGGTATTCCTCGGCCCAATCCTCTTCAGCCGCATCTTTAATGCCCTTGACTATGGCCCTGGTCTTGGGGCAGCCTCTTATCTCTACCCCGGCTTGCTGCAGATGCCCTATAATACCCGGTAAAAAGGTGGGAGCTATCTTTTCG
>ENA-OWPA01001397-OWPA01001397.1-bioreactor-metagenome-genome-assembly--contig:-NODE-1397-length-16179-cov-4.641349_pt1 | contig 16179 bp, 20 predicted proteins | sample MGYA00238139_ERZ651803 | MGnify/ENA primary metagenome ERZ651803 (study PRJEB26909, sample SAMN07631231) | bioreactor metagenome | isolation source: Switchgrass digestor | place: USA: Dartmouth...
TTTTTAGCTCATGTGTTTTTTGAAAAATTCTTTTATTTTTCAAAAAAAGCTCTTGACTTTAATTAGCTGGTCTTTTTCTTAATAAATTATACAAATTTATTGCTTTCATATTTAACATTACAAAAACCTGTTAAAATCACATTGTTTTTTTAAAAAATCCACATATTTCCATAAGTTTTGCATGCTCATTAATTAAAGCTTAATGCAGTAGTAACTTATGGTACTTTTGACAAATCTCCGATACTCATGCAAATGATAATTATAGCGACCGATTAGGTTTAGGCTCTGAAGCTTTGCGGTCTTTTCTCTTTCTTTACCAATTACAGAATTTCCCGATATTATTGGCAAGCAGGGTGAATGGCACGTCATTCCCACGTATCGCTCATTTTTTATTAAGCAAAAATGGCCTTACTCTACTGGTTGGTGCTCTGCTCCAAACATCGTCAGATGGTTGCTTCCTCTTCCGTTTGTTAAGCGCCTGCAGAGCTGCTACGTGTTTTTTCGGGAAAGCTTCTATATTTTTGAGTTGTATAAAGATTGGAATCTACCGACGTAGATTTTCATATTCCAAAACAGTGGGTAAACTACGCTAAAGAAAGCTTGTACTTTATTACCGTCCACAGATTTTTCATAAATTCTCTGGCTTGACAGTAACCCTGGTAGAGATGCTTTTTCTCCGCATGGTAGACAGCATAGTACTGCCTCTAAGTGTTGAAGAAAAGAAGATTTTTATTGTCAAAACGTTAAATACTTTTTTGACTGACTGATACTCCCACATGTTTCGCAAGGATTTTTTGCTGTAACCAGCACTGCGGTATTGGACATAAACCTTCTATATCCGTTTGAAATTCGATATATGTTTATGCAGCTCGGAGATCTATTTAATTTAACTCTTTGCCTGCTTGATTTTTTCAGAAAGTCCACTAAAAACGGCAGTTGCTTCCGAAGTTGTTTCTTTAATTGGGTATAATGTTATTCCATCCAGGTACAATTTCTATTCTCATAAGCTGATACAATCCTACCGAATGTCGCGAAAGGCTGTTTTAGTTTATTTATTGCGTGATAAATATCCTTTTAAATAGATTTTGAGTATATAAAAATATCCTTCCTTTTGTCCCATCCTGTTGATGCCCAGAAAGCATTGCCAACAGCATTGTCGGCGAAAACAACAAGGTGGCATTTGTTAATTCCTTCCGATTTAAGCTTTTCAAGGCTCGTTTCGACAAGTCTTCGACCAATGCCTTTTCCCCGATACTCTTCAACAACAGTCACATGATAGATATGGCCTCTGCGTCCGTCATGACCACAAAGAACTGTCCCGATTATTCTATCCCCATGTCTGCAAACATAGCTCAATCCTTTGTTCCTTAGCAAAAACTTCTGAATATTCTCTTTTTTGTCGGCATCACTCAATCCCATTCCTGGAGTATTGCTCCATAGTTTATAAACTTCATCGTAATCTTCTATCTGCATTTCTTGTATTGCCACGTCCGAAACAAAAGGCATTTTCATTGGTATATAGGTAATGCCGTCCCGGGTTGTCTTATCTCCAACCGGTTCAAATCCAAGCCTTTTATAGATGTTTTCGGCATAGGGCGATGAATTCACAGTTATCTCTGTCAGATCAGGTCTGATTTTCCTGCATTTATCAATTGCCCTGTCAAGAAGCTCTCTCTCTATCCCTTGCTGCTGATAATCCTTGTTAACAGATAAAAGACATATTTGATTGTAGTCCCTAACAGCAATAACTCCAACCGGAGTCTTCCCGTCCCAGCAGCAGATAGCAAACATTCCGGCTGAATCTGTGGACTCATTAATCTCATCCGACTGTATGAAATTCTTAAAAAACTCGACTCCTTTATCTGAATAGTCAGATGCAGTAAACTCATCAAATACCTCTCTCCCGGCATCTGTTATTATCTGTTCCTGACCGCTCATCATTTCACTGTATATGTAATTTCCCAAGCCTTCTCCCTCCTATTTTCTATTGAATAAATAATAGATTTTTCAGTTCTCCCGGAATAAAAATACTGCTCATTTTGAAAAAGCCATGAGAAAAATCGATGCAACCTTGAATGGAGAGGATAAAAAATATATCTCATTTTACAGGTTCTCTTTTTAAAAGGTAATATTAATAACATGAATTACAAAGTTGAATCTATCTATTTATCCTCTAAATCCGTTAATGATGGATGCCATTCTTTCGGTGCATCTACAAAGCATATCCATATTATACCAACCTGCCGCCATGCTTTCAATTGCCTGTTTTATTATAATAATTTTGTTCAAACGAAAAGTCCTCCTCATTTCTGCCGTTCGCTCAAAGCATTCGGTCAACAGTTGCGGCTTTCTGGCAAAGCAGCCTTTCCTCTCAGTTTCAATGTCTAAGACCTTCATGTCCAGTCTTTCTCATACACCTACTGCCCTTCTACTCCTGTTCCTAAAGATGACATGAAAATATACCGCCTGCTTTTCAAGCAGACGGTATATTTTATAACTTTATGCTACGATTTTTTACTATTTATTTTTTTTACCGGGAAGCAAACCTCCGTTACAAGCTCATCCGGGTTTTGCGTTTGTGCCGGACTAACATGGTAGATAATGAACATTGCTCCGTTAAAGTCATAGTTATTGTCCCTAATCCAATTTGCCACTGCCTGATTCACTTCTATAAGCTGATCGTAGCTTCCTTTGAAAGTTGCAGAAGCAACAAGCTCGGATGGAACGTTTTTGAACTCCACATTCTCCGTGTTTTGATAGCTTCCCTGCACTGAAATCTGTATTTCCACGTCCGGGTCGTGTTCTTTGAATTCCTTATCATGAAAGATGGCAATGGAATTGCAGGGGTTGGCATATTGCACCTTTTGAGAAGCCATTTCCTTCATCATCTGCTCCCAAAGCATGCCCTCCTTGTCATAAGAGGGTATTGTTTTTCTGAGACTTGCCACATATCGCTGCGGCATTTCCTTTAAAACAACGCTATACTTCATTACATTATCCTCCTTCCCTATCCGATTTATGGTTGTCTCAAGAATCTGCAATTGCCTGCTGGTTTTCTCCGCCAGTTCTTTCAGTTCCGCCTGTTTTAACAAAAGGTATTCCTTCAAAGCCTGTGAATCATTGTAAGTTTTCAGAATCTCAGAAATAACAGACAAGCTGAACCCCATATCCTTGAGAGAATTTATTCTATTTGCCACAAGCAGTTGCTCTTCGCTGTAATACCGGTAACCGGTAAACTCATCAATCCTCTCAGGCACAAGCAGTCCGATTTCGTCGTAATGACGCAGCATGCGAATACTGATTCTTGACAGTTTTGAGAAATCTCCGATTTTCAACATAATATAATCCTCACACACGTGTGTATTTTTTGAGCTCATTTTTAGTTTAGAGTATACCATAATGTGAGAGTCAATAAATTTTTTGAAAGTTTATATTAAAACCTCCTGTATTTTTTCTAAGTCGAACAGAAAACATGGTCTGGAAATTAGAGCGGCAGACTGGTATACTCCCGGACTTCTTCCTGATTAGAACCCTCTGGGTTCTGACTGGTAAGGATCACCACCGAATACTTCTCACTGACGCGCCACAAAAATTGCAGACATATTAAAATGTGGCAGATTGGAGAGGAAAGATAAAGCTCATCGCTACCATGTGAAAAAATATAAATAAGGCAGTAGTACTGGTGCTTAAAATGCTTATTATATACAGAAATGGTAAGTATTAATTGCCGTATTGATATGGTACATAAGGTAGAATTGCCCATGTTACATCGTCAGCAAGAATGCTTTTTGCTCCTAATTCAGCGTATCCGACGGTAGCTTTTGAGCATGGGTATTGCTTGCAAGATACACATGCAGCATAACCTTTTTCTTTTGCACATTTAAGCTGATCACATAATTCAGTATGACATCCAGGTGTGCCGCATCCTGAACATCTCATTGACCAGTCCGAGTTATCATACACCCGAGTTAACCGTTCTTCCAGTTCCTTCCTGAACTCTTCGCTGATTGTTCCACCAGAAAAATGAATGCATAAGTCACATCTGTGGCCGCATTTTCCGTAAACAGCATTTTCTTTAAGAAATGGCTTTCGATTTGGTTTTTTCTTGATCAGTATTAATTTTTTAACAGCTTCTAGCGCCTCCATATTGTCCACTCGTATGAGCATCCACTTACCGTCGTGATAAGTGTGCGCTTTATCGTAGATGTCAACGATGAACTGCGGAAAACCGCTTCTCTGTTCTTCAAACTTCTCCCGCTCGGCTTTGCCGAAAATCACCTGGAAATCATAATGATCCTCATGTAAAATGATGGACACGATGGTTTTCTTTCCTTGGCGGAACCTCAGGCAATCATTTTCGTAGTACTTGCCCAGCACCTCGTCTAAATGATATTTACCCCGCATGAAACGCATAGTCTCTTCTTTGACTTTTTGCATTTCGGTTTTTTCACTCATTCTGCATCCCCCTTTTTATTTTCAATATATCCTATATAATCAGACAACAGTATGTCATATTAAAAATTATCTGTAATGCATAAGTTCAGATAAGTATGCAGCAAAAATGCCGCATGATATATATTATCCCTATACAATGCAACGCCGATTTCTTCCCCATTGATAAGCTGCCCATCATGCACCAGCTTGAGTTCATACTGATTTATCCACAAAATAGTTCCGTCTTTATGGACTATAGCTGTGGTAAGCTCTTCATCATGGCTTATAAAGCTCATCCCAACGTTTGTTAAGGGCTGAATCTTAATGGTCTCTTCAATGATGCAGGTATTTCCTTGATTATCTATGATGATAAGCTTCAGCTCATGATTGCCCGTAGTTACAAACGTGTGATATATGTACTTATTTGTACCGACCAGCTCGCCATCGATCCGCCATTGATAAGACTCGATCTTATATCCATCCCGTCTGGCAATGTTCTCTACCTCTGCAGCATCAAAGAAGAACTGCTTCTCTACAACGCCGTGATTTGGAATGGTCAGGTTATTCAAACCTACATCAAGCAGTTTTACGGTAGTAAAGGATAAATCAAATGTATCATTAATTATGCCTCCATCACTTGCATATGCTCCCTCAGAAATGCTTACTGTATAAGTTGTGTATGAGGAAAGCTTGGAAACGGGTACCAATCTCTCTCCGTTCTCTATTTCAACGACCATGAATTCAACCGCATTCCAATTGGAATCTGTAAAGACGATGTTCGAATGAGCGGAGCCTCTTCTGACAGGGACGTTGAATCCAAATGCCACAGTTGCATCAACAGGAACATTCCTCTGCCATGCTGCGGGAGATTTATTGCTCAGCATCAGTCGGTTGCTGCTTGTTGTAAGCTGGGTGCTGAATTCCAATTGTATTGGATTATCAAGGGTGCTAAAGTGTACACCGTATTAGGCTCAAACTGACGCAACGTATAGGGTGTTAATTTTATTTTGTACCCCGATGTGTCCCTTGGTGCAGATTCTGCCCTTAATGCATAGGTATTTCCCTTATCATCCAGTAAGGCGCATGTTGTGATAATAAGTACTGATTAGATAAGATAAAGTCACATAAATCTCAGTCTTATTTACACTCACCCCGGTTTGCCCGTTGGACGGACTTGTGCTGATAACCATGGGGTTCGAATTAACATAATTGGTCCTGAATCGAAGGATCTCTTCTTCATTCTCGTTGTCGTATTTGTCCTGTACGACACCGGCAGTTATATAAAGTTCATATACCGTTCCGAAAGCAAGGGATTCGGATATATTTAACGTCATGGTATCCTCGTTTGGCCTCGCAACTGTTGTCTTAATCTGCCCGTTTTTTTCCCTGAGCACCTCCTGTTAAATTCTTCACCAAACTGGATATCGGTTGAGTCAAAGCAGATCTTTATTTTATCGGTATGTACATCCAATGCAAGATCCTGTGGTGTTGTGGAGATAATTACAATCGTTCTGGCAGGTCTTGCTTCCACAGTAAATGATATCTCATAAGCAACTGAGGGATTGTCTGCCGCATCGGCAAAAGCACTGTCAGGAATGATAAGCCTGTTTACACCCGTACTTAGTTCAGTATAGGGAGTAATAACCAGCATATCACCCTTAATTTGGACATTGATCCTGTTTGGCTCAGTTTCCTCAAGCTCAACGCCAAAGGTCTGCATATCCGTGCTGGTAGGTCCTGCGACTATGGTTTCGCTGAAAGTCATGGTGATAACGTCTGTATCCCATGGAACAGAGCCGTTGTTTTCCGGCGATGTTTCCAATACATTAGGAGCTACAGTATCGGGTTGTTCTAAAACCACATAGTAGAAAACCGCCGTATATTGAGCATCATCTTTAGATATAGCGGCCGTGATTTTCACAGTCTTATGCCCTTTTCCATGCTCAGGTCTGTTTACCGTGCCATCATTGGCAATAACAGAAGGAGTATCCGACACCCAGTTGATGCCTGATGAATTGGGCCCTGTGGCGGGGAAGGAAAGGTCCTGCATTACAGCATTTTGGGATAGATTCTGCCATAAGATACTATAGCGGAAAAGCCATTCATAATCAAAATATACAGCCTCCATGTCGGTAATATCAAGGAGCTTCACAGTAAGGACAAAGGCTTTCGTTGTGTAGGCCTCTGTACCCGTGTCCATCCATACCCGCGGTAATAGTAGCTGTTATGGTAACAATCTTGCTGCCTTAAATATAGCTCAGTCTGGTGACTGTTCCATCAACAGCGATTATGTTTGTATCGCTGGATGCCCATGTAATTTTGCTCCTATTTTCTCCAACAATGGGAAGACTTAAGTGACTTATAATATTATTCAAGGAGCTGTTCCCGTTAAGAATCAGAACATCCGTTAGCCATGCGGCATCGGCATCAACCTTTTCCTGAGCGCTTTGTTCAAGCTTTTTCACTGTGATGATGAATGTCTTTTCGACGGTGGTCGAATCCTTCCGAATGGTCGCCGTTAGTAAAACAACCTTATCACCTTCGATATATGCTGGTCTGGTTACCTTACCGGTGTCATCCAAAACTTCAGGATTGTCCGATGCCTAGCTAATGGTGGTTCCGCTTGGGCTTCTATAGGAAGGATCAAGTTCTCATAAACATCATCCAGAGGTCCGTTTACTTCCGTTATATATGTTGTCAGCCAGGAAAGATCCAAATTCACTGATTCTGACTCTGTTGCATCCAGGGCCTTTACGATCACTGTAAAGGTTTTGTGACAGTGGAGCTTTTTGATAAGGTAGCTGTCAGCGTAACAGCTTTGTCACCCGAAGCATAATCAGGTCTTGTAACACTGCCTGACGCATCCACAACAGCTTCATTGCCGGATTCCCAGTGAATATCGCTTCTCATTGGTTCTTTATTTAGAAGACTTAAATTGCAAAGAATATTATTGTATGCTGTGTTTCCATTTTGTATTTTCTCAATCGTCAGCCACTCTGCGTCCAGGTTGAGAATTTCATCATCCGTTGGTTCAGCAGCTTTTTCTATAATTATGAAGGTTTTTGTAGCAGATGCTCCGTTACTGATTACTGCAGTCAGGGTAATACTCTGATCCCCCAAGGTATATGACGGTCTTATCACCGTTTCGTCGGTCATTATAACATCTGAATTTGTCGATGACCAACTAATGGTGCTCCCATTGGGACCAACGGCAGGAAGGCTCAAATCCCAGGTTACATTATCCAGTGCAGTGTTTCCGTATAATATGATTTCATCGGACAGCCAGGCATTATCAGCAGCAAGCTTTTCTGCATCTGTCTGCTCAATTCTGATAACTTTCACAATGAATTCTTTTGTTTTAGTCAAGGAGTCTATGCTAAGTGTTGCTGTTAGAGTTACTGCTTTATCGCCATCGGCATATAACGGTCTATATACAGTGCCATCAATACTTACAACAGCTTCATCGCTGGATTGCCAGCTGATGATGCTTCCGTCTTATCCATATTGAGGTAGATAAGTCAAATCAACGGGAGATCCTTCAAGCAGTTCCATATAATCTTCCAACAAGGCAGTATCAACATCGATAATAACCCTATCAAAAATGTTTAAATCATTTCTGAAATGCCAGCTTAAAATTTCGTTTATGCTTCCCGAATCCCCCACTGATCCAATAAAGCCAGCATACACTTCATCCGTAAGCATCTCTGAAAGATCTACGAAAGCATTGTGACATATGTATTCACCCGAAGGTGTTAAGCACAAAATATTGAGAACCTTTTCCTCACCATCATACCCTATCCATACATTATAAGAACCCGATGACTCTTCATTTGCAATATACCAATCAAGCGGCAATTTAGCATAATGCTCTCCATTTACATATACTACAGCAGAAATCTCACAACGGATGGTGGGGCCCCCGGCAATAGTGAAGTCCTTCATCACATTAGAATCTGATTTCCCGGCAAGCTATACTGATCTGGCTACGATACCGCTTTTGAAATACTCAGTGAGAAAATCAATGCTTAGGCCGGGAGATGCGCCTCCATCGTCCAAACCACCTGCTTCATCGGACTCCCCTGCTTGCTTCAGCATAAAAATGAATCCACCCTTCGTACCGTCGACAGGCGTGGAGGGTGAAGTATATATGAAGGAAAACGCTGTGCTGAAAGAACTGTCCTCAGCCAAAGTCAGCTTGTCCTTTGTAAAGACACTTTCTTCGGCCTCCTCATCGCTTTCAAACCTTATAGCGTTGTTTGTGATTATGTTTTCACCTTTCAATTGCAGATTCTCTGTATCGGAAAAATTGTCATAGCGGATATCCACAGCTGATGTGCCGTCCTCGGCATAGGCATATGGAATTTCACCAAAGTTCATGAATTGTACAGGCGGGCCAGTAAAAAGCAAAATACAAGAACAATACTCACAATTCTCTTTGGCATTCGCATTATTTTTCCCCCTTATAGCGCTTTCTGCTTTGAACACACACTGAAGTTATATCAATTAAAAACCGACCAAAAAAGAATAAAATGTAAGCTATATAAGTATTAAAATAGAGATGGATACGTCTTTACAGCTTCATTATGATTTTTTAATGACCTCAATCACATACTGTGGTCATTATTTAACATCCATATGCAACAGTCAATTAATAGGAGAAATTATATGAAACCACCTGGCAGTTAATCAATGAACATGGATTTGCGAATGTAAGCGTAGACGCAATTGTAGAAGCTGCAGCAGTATCCAAGGGAGCCTTTTATGTGCATTTTGAATCCAAGGATGCCTTGGCAGCTGCATTGGTGAATGATTACATAAACTTGGCAGACATCAATTATAAATCCTTTTTGTCGACGCTTTCCAACCAGAAATTCGTCTTTGATGTCCTTATCCTTCTGGCAGAGAAAATTGCTAATTTTCTTACTGAGGATATTGAATATGAAAATATAAAAGTGCTTTATAAAGCCCATTTAGCAAAGACAATTAACACAGTGCCAGCAATGAGCTATAACAGAGATATATATAAGTTATTCACCAAAGTGCTGGAAAAAGACGTTCAACAGGGAGAGCTAAGGGAAGACATCGTAGTTGATTCTTTGGCAAAGCACTTGATTTTAGCCATTCGGGGAATTACCTTTGAATGGTGTATCAGATATCCTGATTTTGGTCTGAAAAGCAGATTTTAGACCACTTTAAGATACTGCTGTATGGGCTGAAAAAGTGAGAGCTTGCTGGTTTGAAATGAGGAATGTAAGTAGTTCTGTGCATGGTAATTGCCGGCTCCTTCTAAAGCAGGTTATCTAATGATAAAGAGATTCACAGAATACAACCAGTATTATCTCCAAATTCACTGTTATTGCTAATTTTGTTGAATCTTGTATTAAAACTTAAATAAATCTAATAAAAATAAGCAATTTAGAAAAGTGATGTGTTACAGTAATTTGAAAAACTATTTTCTCAGTTTTATGCTCTCTGCCATTTTTATTAATATACCTTTATCGGCATTACTCATGAGAGAAAAAGCCGAATCATTATAATGCCATGCGACAGTAAACATTCCATTTTTCTCTACAAGCAGTCCTTCAAAACCGTTGATATCAACTTTATCGAACTTAGCATTTTCAGTATCAATTCTCAAATTCGTATTTTCATCCTGATATTGAGTAAATATTATTATTTGATTTTCTTCATTTGAATAATGAATGATCTTTGTGTTCACAAGGGACTCCACTTTTGAAATTTGATAGCCTTCAGGTATAAATTCTGGTATATACACGTTCTCCCATTCCATAGGTAAATCTGACACATCCCTTGTATAATTATCCTCTTTTCTATCTTTCAGGTCAATACTAGTAAATTCTTTTTCAATTTGAATAAGAAAGTTAAAAAATTTTACTCTAACAGCTTGAACATTCGTCAGTAAAACGGTAAAACTTATAAAAACTACAAAAAAAACTGCTGATACTTTTGAAAATAATTTTAAAGCTGTCTTCCATGACTTCTTAATATATTTCTTTCTTTCATATTGAGTTATAAGCTTTTTAATTCTTTTATCCAATTCTTGTGGAAAAGAAACTTGCTCTTCAAATTTATCATCTACTCGCATTTCTTTGATAATATTCTCAGCATTGCAGGCACCTGCATATTCTAGCATGGCTTCTTTCATCTTTTCCATTACTTTCTCTTTTTGCATCGATAAATCATTCACTTTTAGTCAACTCCCTGTCTTCTGATAATAGCATAATCAATCTTTGCTTCGCACGATGAAGCCTAACCCTTACATTTCCAGGCGTTATGTTAAGCAATCTTGCAATTTCATCGTCAGAGTAATGATAAAAATACTTAAGAGATATTATATCAGAATAATCCGGCCTCAGTTCTCGAATTTTTGACGATATCTTACTGAGTATATCAGCATCAATAATCATTTCATCAATCATTTGCTTGTCATCGGGTAAAGTATCGTCAATGTCTTCTAATAATATATGCTTTTTTCTCTTCTTATATAAATTTATTGAAATATTCCTAACAATTATGATAACGAAAGCTCTTGTCTTATTACAATATATGTTTTCGATTTTATCTAAATTGTCCATTATATTTATGAAAGCTGTTTGTACAGCATCCTGTGCAAGCTGATAATCGTCTAAAATCCTGTATGCGACATTGAACATATCTTTCTTATACTTTAAATATAAAGCCTCCAGCTTCTTTTTTGAATTCTCGTCTTTTATAGTAGCTAAAAATAACAGCATTCTACAGTGCCCTCTTTCCATAACTATGCTCAAGTTATTAAGTGACTTAATATTCCAGGATATCCATTATATAGTTTATCGTATGAATTGACGAATTTCAACATATATCTCCTAAAATTTGTAGTATTTTACAGTTGAAATATAGTAACATGGGGATTTTATCCTGTATCCGTTGATTTTGTTGCGAATCCTTCTTTTAGCTGGTTGAAAATCCCATCATGACTAACTTACTTACATCGGAGCTTTAAACTTACAAAAAATGCGTCGAATATTGTTCGAGTTTATACAGTATTATTTCCTTTTCTATTCGTCCATTTCTTACTCACACGAAGTAAATTCTTTACCAGTAAAGCTTTGTACATCATAAGGATACTCTTGAGTGTTATAAGCTTACCAAAGCATTTTTCAACCTGATCTCATTTTCTGCTTCGATTTCCACAGTAATGTAAATATTTTCTGTATCTCCATCTAATGGTTTTATAGGCACAACTATTCTTTAATGTTGTATTAAAATTTTGCTGAAACTGTAACGAAATGTAATTCTCTTTTGTTTTTTTATATGAAGGACAAACAAGAAGCAGGATGCGAATCATGGCATACAAACAGCAAAAAACTTCATGTATGTTCATGGAATGCTGCTGTTTGTTATAGAATACTGCAAATCAAGAAAGGAGAGATTGTACATGCAGCATATTAGATCACCGGATTAATCTCTTATGCATTAACCTTATAAGTATCAATTAATTAATATGAATAGGAGGTTTTTCTAACTATGATAAGCTCTAAAAAAAATTTAAAGCATTTAAGTGCAACAATTTTATCACTTGCAATAGTACTATCAGTGTTTACACCTGCAGAAGCTTCGTCAGCCGACAAAGCTTTTCTTGACGATATTGTTGAATCACAACCATATGCAATTGTTGTTACCGGAGCCGATAATATTGCTGCTTACAAGGAGGCAGGTATTATAAAAAGCTATACTCCTGATTCTTCAAAATTACAGAATATCGATGTTCTCAAAGATGCTGACAGCATAAGCATAATGGGTACATCCATTCCTACATCTCCATGGGATCTGGGAAACAATAATTATCGTAATTTCACATATAGCATGAGTACATATTTATATTCAAATTACAAATACATGCCAGATGCCTATTCATTGGACATATGGCATGAAATCACTCCTGACCAGCCCCAGAAGCTTAAAATACAATGCTATAAATCCTCTGACAATTCAACTTGGGGAAAAGGATTTGAACTGGAAATAGATGATGTTGCATATGCGGGAATAGCTACACCATTGGGATATTACTACTTTAAATACTCAAGTATAGAAGGAAAGACTATCAGTGGCTCCGGTGTTGTGTACTAACTAATTTAAATAGTATTAGATAAGGGGTGGGGTTATCTATCCCTTCCCCTAATATTTTATTATAATAATATTATATCATTGGAAGGTATTGCAAGCATGCATACTAAGGAAAAAGTAAAAATAATTGTGTTGCTCTTTATGCTATTTTCAGCAATAGCATTTTCTTGTAAATCGTATTATAAAATTTTCACATCAAATAACTATAGTATCGATATGGATGAATATTTATCATATGCTCTTGCAGGAACTACACAGTTGATACTATCTAATAATAGTGAGCATATTAAAATATTATCCTGTTATCCAGAAAAAGATAAAATAATTCTTGTCCTTGAGGGTAATATACCTATCGATGTACATAGTGAAGATATTGAATCATTATTCTATATTGTTGATGATTACAATAATAAGGCGAGACTTCAAATTACTGGTATTTTTTGTGATGAAACTTTAAAGCCACCCCAATATCAGTGGATAATATCTTGTGAGGCTCAAGTAAAAGGAAGACCGACTAAATTTAATCTCAATTACAAAAACTACAAAATACCAATTATTCTTACAAATATAAAGTCGAACAGCAAGCATAGAAATGCTTTTAATATTTCTGAATCCGGTAATGTAAAAGTTGCAGCTATTACCCGATATGTTGATACATTGCTTGAAGTGACACTAATTTCTGATATTCGCAGTAATATAGCTTCTATAGACTGTTTTAAAAAAGACATTGTTTTATCTGATAAAAACGGTAATATATATTATGCTCTAGATAGGAACACTTATAATGTCAATACATTCTATTTTGATGCAAAACTATCTGATGAACTGGAACTAGATATTTCTTCAATAAACGTTTCTTATAACGATGCTGAAAATTCCCATACATCCATAATGCTTAAAGGAAATTGGCATATGTTGTTGAGATAAAATCTTCAAAGAAAAAAAATCTGATATTATACTTTTCTCTTTTACCAATTGTTATTATCATAGAAGGTACCTTTGTACTAAATAAAATCGCGATTAAATGCCATAAAAAACTTGAAAGGCTCTTTGAAAATTGAATACCCTGAGAGGATATAAAATTAAAAAGCAAGCTCTGAAGCTAGTTAGCAGGGATTTCATGATCTTTTAGTAGGGTTTATTATTGTAAAATTCTAATTCAAAAACTCTATTCCAAATAAGTATACAAGGAGTGTGGTAAATGAATGAAGTATTGCTGGACAATTTGATTCAACGTATCTCAAGCGGTGACAGGAGCGCTCTTGGTGAGTTGTATAATATCACAAGCAATGATGTTTATGGCTATGCTCTCTCCATAGTATGCAGCAAATCTATGGCTGAAGACATCATGCATGACGTATATATTCAAATTTTCAACAGCGCAAAAACATATAAGTCCCAAGGCAAAGCAATGGCATGGATATTGCGTATCACGCGGAATATGTCTTACAATAGGCTTAAAAAGATGAAACATGAGTCGATGTCTATCGATCAACCCTTTGATAATGAAGCATACCAAGCTTTTGATGATAATGCTGTACTTGACCGTCTGATTTTAGATAATTTGCTGACAAAGCTGTCTATTGGAGAAAGACAGGTTGTTATGCTGTATCTTCTTTCAGGCATATCACAAAAGGATATATCAAACATAACCGGCGTTCCTCTTCCTACTGTTAAATGGAGATATAAGTCTGCATTGAAAAAGCTCTCAAAAACAATAAATTCTGATATAGCGGGGTGTTGCTATGAACTATAGAGAGAATATTATTTCAGCAAGTTTGAAAAGGAGTATTGAGAAATATAAGCCTAATATTCAGGAAGCATTGTTGGATGAATGTATAGCAGAAAGCAAGCAATCAATTATTGTGGAAAAACCAGAAAGAAAATCTAGTCTTAAGCCTGTCTTTGCAGTCATCGCAGTCTGCTTGCTGTTTGTTGGAATCGTAAATACGGTTCCAGCAGCAGCGCTGAATCTCGCAAGGATACCGGTCATTGATAAGCTTGTATGGGCATCCGTGATTGACAAGGGGATATTTAAATCACTTGAGGAAGGCTTTTCTCATCAAATTAACGAAGCAGTTTCCGATAATGACATTACCTTTGCTGTCCATGATGTAATTCTTGGAAATAAAATACACTTTCTCTTAAGTCTCGATTTCCAATTTGACACAAAGGACAAAAAAATCGAATCCGCCAGCATTTCTGCTACCGATCAAAATGGAAAAGAGCTTAGCTTTATGTCGACACCATTGTCATATGATGAAAGCAGTGGGGTATATGTTTTTAACTGTAGTGTATTACCTTTAGCCGGCAATATGATAGAGGACATTACCAGCATCAGTCTTAAAATTACAAGTATAACTTTTGATGATGGCACACAAATCAAGGGAAACTGGCAGGTTATCGTATCAACGCCTATTGAAAGTTCCACCAGAGAAGCCACATGGGAAAAAGAAATAAGCATAACCGTTACAAAGGATGACGGAATACCGTTTATACTTGAAAGGGTAGTATCCACTCCTTCAGACGTTGCTGTTTATATCAGTATTAATTCAGAGGATGCTCGTAATGCTCCAAGAGGAATTCATATTATAGATGACAAGGGTAATAAAATTGAATTGAATACTGTAATCGGCAACAAGCTGGGTGATATGACACAATTTAAATATTACTTTGAAGCAGTTTATCCAAACATTCCTGCTAAAATTATTTATACAGATGGCGATACCATAAAAGAGTTTGATTTAATGCAATCAGAAGCATCAAACTAATTTTCATGAATAATTACTTCCGGTAATAAGGTGACAATGTATAATCAGAAACCTTATTACCGGATTTGCGCTTTTGTCTGTGCTGATTATAAACATGGTCAGGTATTATTCATTACTTAGGGAAAATATCTTCCATGCAATACTTTGCTACAAAACATACTTCTTATTCACATTTATGTACCTCTCAATGCCATTTAAACAAGCTAGAGTTAAAAGCATATGCTGTGAACTTTTTATGAAATCTAGTATTCCCAGATATCACTTATGTATGTAGTCTGCTCAACTAGAGAATTATTCTCATAAACAGAACCGGTTGATACCATACGATAAGAGTAACCACTCATCACATACCAAACCTCACCCAAAGAGCAATATATACCTGTGGAAGAGCTTGTCCAGTTTTTAATAGTTATCCATTTTCCGTTTTTTAATTGCTGGAGCTGGACATTTATTTTGATCTCATCTACATCAAAAGCGTAAAGCAATGATTCTACGGTTGCCAAGCCACTATCAGAGATACTGAAAGTATTAGAAAATAAAGATATTTCCGTCCAACAAGGCTGTATTAGTTTAGAGCCAGAATTCTTAATAACTTTGTCACTTTCTTGAACAAAAGGTGTGATTGAATTAAAGCTTGCAAAAAATACCGTTATCAAAATAGTAAAAGCTTTTTTAAGCATGTGTTAATCCACCTTTCAGTTTGATTTTAATCATTCAAATAAGTAAAATTTACACTGGATTGTTATAGTTTTTTCAATGTATTTTCACCACCTTGTACAATTAATATTGTATTAAATCAGTGACCAAAGCCACTGTTTGACCCATCAATTTTTATAGTTAACATAAC
>ENA-OWPA01001398-OWPA01001398.1-bioreactor-metagenome-genome-assembly--contig:-NODE-1398-length-16145-cov-10.478653_pt1 | contig 16145 bp, 16 predicted proteins | sample MGYA00238139_ERZ651803 | MGnify/ENA primary metagenome ERZ651803 (study PRJEB26909, sample SAMN07631231) | bioreactor metagenome | isolation source: Switchgrass digestor | place: USA: Dartmouth...
AATCGGGAATTTATTATTACGACGGAAATTTGGAAAGCAGGCGAAGAAGGATTCACAATTTAACCGGTGAGCTGCTGGAGTCCATAGAAAAAAATGAACTGTTCGTTATGTATCAGCCAAAGATCAATCTTATGAACAACAGAATAACCGGGGTTGAGGCATTGGTCAGATGGAAGAAAAACGGCACTGAAATCATTGAGCCAAACATCTTTATTCCCATTGCAGAAGAGATTGGCTTTATTAACAGAATTGCCAAATTTGTTTTTGACAGTGTAACAACCCAGATTAATATCTGGAAAAGCAAAGGCATTGACATTAATTGTTCCATTAATAGTTCTGTAAATGAGCTGCATGAAGAAATTTATACCCTATGGGCAAAGGACATTATAGATAGAAAAAAGGTGGATAAAACCGGGTTTGAGATAGAAATAACAGAAAGAGCCATAGCTTACAATGATAAAATATTAATTGAAAAAATGTGCCGCCTGAAGGGTGAAGGATATCAGATATCTATTGATGATTTTGGAACCGGCTATAATTCACTGTTAAGTGTAGGGGAAATACCATTTGACAAGCTTAAGATAGATAAATATTTTACTCATCAGATAGACAGAAGAGAAATTGCGGAGCTGGTAAAGCATTTTATAGAATATGCCCATACATTTAACAAGACTGTTGTTGCTGAAGGAGTTGAAACCGAGGAGCAGCTAAATGTATTAAAAAGTCTGGGCTGCGACGAAGTACAGGGCTTTTACTACAGCAAGCCTTTGATGCCTGAAGAACTGGAGGCCTTTTATATCGAGTTTTGCAGGCGTAATGGTTAGGGGCATTGAGTATTATATTATACTTACAAGGCTAAAAAATAAAATGGCATTAAAATAATGCCATTAATTAGCTATTCTTTTTATAGTCCCTGTAGAGATTTTCAATGGATCTGTCGTAGGTCTTTTCACCTGCTTTGGAAAAGAAGCAACCCGGTACCTCCCCGCTTCTGCGGTGATATGCAACACATTCACAGCATTTACCTCGTCGAGAGCATGAGCTGTATGTACAAGTGCAGGGTATTCTGTTGCTGCAAGCCATTTACACCCCTCCTAAACATCATTTTTATCATATTAATTATACTAAAAATCAAGCCTGCTTTCAATAGCAGGCCTTATTGTGTAGGATTATTGCGTGGGAAAGGAGGCCTTTTCTATGGATTTTCGGGCTGATTTTGAGAAATTTTGCAAGGATTATCCTGTCCAAAGCGTAAGGATTAACGAACTTACATTTAATTACAGGTTTGGTGGAAACGGTGATAAAGCGCTTGTATTGCTGGTTGGAGGACTGGGAATTTCAGATGCTTTCTTTAATCATTTCAGAGGCTTTGTAAAATCCTTTAAAGTGCTGACCTTTGACTATCCTATAGAGACTAATAGTAATTCTGTGCTGGCGGATGCTATTGCTGATGGTGAATATGCCATTGACATGATGATGATTGCCAAGTATTTTGAACGAATAGGGGATCATGCTACTAATATTGCCGAATGGGTAGAGTTTTCCATCACCGGTAAACATAAAAGTGAGGTTGAAAGATGATCTATTGTGTAGAGGATGACAGAAGTATACGGGAGCTTATCATATATGCCTTAAAAACCAACGGATTTGATGCTGTTGGTTTTGGTGAGGGCAAGCCATTTTTTGCTGCGCTTGATGACAGGCTTCCTGATTTGGTCCTGCTGGATATCATGCTGCCGGGAGAGTATGGCATCGAGATACTCAGGCAGCTGAAGGCATCTGCAAAGACAAAGCATATTCCGGTAATTGTGCTAACAGCCAAAGCGCAGAGTATGACAAGGTCCTCGGACTGGATTCCGGAGCGGATTATTATATTACCAAGCCTTTTGGGATTATGGAGCTATTATCCTGCATCAGGGCGGTGCTGCGCAGGGCAGGCCAGGCTAACGCATTGTCTGAATTGAAGGTCGGTCACTTGATTATGAATGTCGAGAGGCGTCTTGTGTTGGTCGACGGGAAGGAGATCACTCTTACCCTCAAGGAGTTTGAGCTTTTGAAATATTTGATGCTAAATGCGGGTATTGTGCTAACCAGGGATAAGCTGCTGGAGAAGGTATGGGGTTATGAATATGAAGGTGAAACCCGTACTGTGGATGTGCATATCCGTTCTTTGCGGCAAAAGCTGGGAGAGGCGGGAGCTATAATTGAAACCGTAAGAGGGGTAGGCTACCGGATTGGAGGAAATGCATGAAAAAGCGCATCTATAAAAGCATGCTGCTGCTTGCTCTTATAACCATTTTTCTCACTTCTTTACTAATTACCGCAGTCATCTACCGGGAATTCTATAATCAGATGCAACTGGGTATCAGAAATGAAGCCCAATTTATCTCCAACAGCTACAATCTTATTGGGCAGAAGGCCTTCAGTATTCTTGAAGAGCAGGAAAACACCAGCAGAATCACATGGATAGCGGCTGATGGCACAGTTCTGTTTGACAACAAGACCAATGCCGGCATAATGGAAAACCACAGCAACAGGCCGGAGGTGGCCGATGCATTGGCAAAGGGCTATGCAGAAGCAGTACACCTGTCTGAAACGCTGGGAAGCCAAACCTTTTACCGTGCTGTCAGACTGGATGACGGTACGGTTCTGAGGGTGTCGGCAACAACCAATAGTGTCTTCAAAACAGTTTTAAGCTTTATTCCCTATATAGGATTAATAACACTGCTGGTAATTTTACTTACTATGAACATTGCCAATCTGTTGACTAAAAAAATCATCTACCCTTTGAATAATCTGGATTTGGAAAATCCCTTGTCTAATGATGTGTATGATGAACTTGCTCCTCTGTTGACCCGGATGGCAAAGCAGAATGAGCAGATTGAAAGTCAGATTAAAAGGCTGAAGGAGAAGCAGGAGGAGTTTAATGCGATTACCGAAAATATCAGGGAGGGAATCATCCTCTTAAACAATAAGGGGATGGTACTGTTTATCAATAAAAGCGCTGCCGGTATTTTTCATGTCAGCAGTCAGGATGTGGCTGGTAAGCACATTCTGACTCTGGAGCGCAGCATCCTTCTCCAAAAGGCTCTTGAGACAGCCATGGCCGGGCATATGTTTGAGGACAGATTTACAATTGCGGAGGCATCCTATAATCTGCTGGCTAGCCCGGTTAAGGATGACGGTAATGTAAAAGGGGTCATTTTATTTATTCTGGATGTGACCGAGAAGCAGTCTGCAGAAAAAATGCGCCGTGAATTTACAGCCAATGTATCCCACGAGCTGAAAACTCCCCTCACATCAATTTCCGGTTATGCAGAGCTTATGAAAAGCGGTATGGTACGGCCGGAGGATATGGCGGAATTTGCAGGCCGAATATATGATGAAGCAAGGCACCTTATTAACCTGATTGATGATGTGATACGGATTTCCAGACTTGATGAGAAGAATGTCAAGATGCCATTTGAAGAGATAGATTTGCTGGAGCTGGCCAAGGAAACGGCAGGCCGGTTATCCTCCCTTGCTGAGCAAAAGAGTATCCGGCTGACGGTAAGCGGAGAGAGTGGGTATATTTCAGGGGTAAGGCAGATTCTTGAGGAAATGATCTATAACCTTTGTGACAATGCTATTAAATATAATTACGAAAATGGTAAGGTTGATATAACAGTAAAAAAAGCCTCGGATAATGTGATTTTGACTGTTGCCGATAACGGCTTTGGAATCCCCAGGGAACATCACAGCAGAGTATTTGAGCGTTTTTACAGGATAGACAAGTCCCATTCAAGGGAAACCGGAGGAACCGGTCTGGGACTTAGTATCGTAAAGCATAGTGCCGAATACCATAATGCAAAGATAAAGCTATATAGTAAGCCGGGCGAGGGGACGACAATTACTGTAACCTTTAAAGCAGCTAATAGCGGACACAGCGGATGAATAAATCAGCAAAAGGCAGCTGGGAAGGCGGCAGACAGGCATAAGCCTATAGCAACTATCGAATATGATTATCATGGCTTTTATCTATCAATGGATTACTTCTGGTGCAAATGAGCAATACGTCATAACTGGAGAAATATCAAAAAATGTAAGCGGATAGCAATATATTATAACAATAAGTCGCCATATAAGAATTGAAACGGGCGCTTTTTTATTTAGACGAAGAAAACTTAGATTAATGTAGTAAAACGATTTAGCACAAGTCCAGATTAATATAAAATTATTCTATAAAAATTTCCAGGTAGATTTAACTGAATTTTTAAATAATGCAAGAAAATAATCCCAAAATAAAAGATATAATCAATTTTTTCGTTAAAAAAATCACAAAAAGGTATAATTTGTATGTAAAAAGCCGGCCATATGCAATAGAGCTAAGTGGTGATAAAAGGTTTTAATTCGAGATTTTTCGACGAAAAACTTAAAAAAATTTAAATATAGGGTTATTGAAGACTATTTCACAATATGATACAATTCAACTGATCTCTACAGCATGCTTTTACAAAATAATAAATAACATTACATGGGGAAGGGAATTATGAGAAAAATCAGTACTAAAATTATTGCTTTATTAGGTTTGATGGTATTTTTGATCTGCACCGGCTTGGGAGTGGTTTGCTTCAACACATCGAAAAATTCTTTGGTGGGAATACTTGAGGAAACCATGCCAAAGGTAGCTGTGGAAGCAGCCATAACCATAGAAGACGGAATACAAAATCAGCTTAATACACTGAATATTATAGCTTCCTTGGACATATTGAGCGTGCTGGAGGAATCGGATGCAGATTGTTCAAAGGTAGTAAAGCTTATGTCGGATGAGGTAACCAGATCCGGCCATAAACAGATGATTTTGGTGGACAAGAACGGAAAGGCTTTGTTTGATAATGGTACCACAGATGATCTCAGTGACAATTCTATTGTAAAGGATGTTCTGTCAGGAAAGGAAATTGTCACAGAGCCCGCACTTGATAATCAAAGCTCTGGAATTATCATGATATATGCCGTTCCTGTAAGAATAGACGGCAAAATATCTGGTGCTTTACTGGCAGTAAGAGACGGTATGGAGCTGAGCGATTTTGCCGGAAGAATAAAGTTTGGCAAGACGGGAGACGCATTTATCATAAACAGTCAGGGAAAAACGATAGCCCATTCAAATAAGGATATATTGCTGAATGTGATAGATGCTGTAAAATTAAGAAGCACTTCGGTATCTGCCGACACCAATGCTGTCGACTTGATATCATCAGCAACTGTAGCGGACGATTCAGCGGATGCAGTTTCCTCTCCAACAGTAGATGCTGATGCAAAGCAAGCCGACGGTGAGGGTTCTTTAGCTAAAGAAATAGGATTTGAAGGCTTTTCGGAAGTACAAAGGCAGATGACGGAAGGTGTAACTGGCTTTAGTGAATATAAATACCATGGGACCTCCAAGGTATTGGGATTTGCTCCATTAGAAAAATACGGCTGGTCGATTGCTGTTTCGGCTGACAGGAGCGAGATGCTGTCAGGAATGAATACTCTTGCTATTAATTTCCTTATTATATCTTTGTTGTTTTTACTGGCCGGTCTTGTAGTGGCATATTTTATAGGCAAAGGGATATCCATACCAATTGTCCGTTTATCGCGGGAAGGTTATATAATGAGCAAGGGCGATTTTTCCCATGATATGGAGGACATATACACAAGGCGCCAGGATGAAATCGGTGAACTGGCCAGATCCTTTAACAGTATAAATACAAATGTAGCAAAGATTATTCGCAATGTTGTCGAAGAAGCTAATGCTGTGAATAAGGCAATTAAAAATGTTGATGAAAACATATTCTCACTGACCTCTGAAATAAATGAGATGTCTGAGATTATAGAAAAATTAGCCTTAAAAATGGAAGAGAATTCCTCTGCGGCAGAGGAAATGAATGCTACCTCAAATGAAATTGAAGGAGCAATTGATTCAATAGCCAACGAGACGCAGCATAACGCTGTAACTGCCAGCGAAGTGAGCAAGAGGGCCGCTTCTCTTAAGGAAACGGCAATTGATTCCCAACAAAAGGCACAAGAAATTTTAATGGATGTTGCAGTAAGGTTAAGGGATGCTATTGAGCAGTCAAGAGCTGTTGAAAAAATACAGGTCTTGTCTGATGCTATATTGACCATATCATCAAAAACCAATCTGCTGGCTTTGAATGCTGCAATTGAAGCCGCCAGCGCAGGAAATGCAGGATCCGGCTTTACAGTTGTGGCGGAAGAAATAAAAAAGCTGGCTGAAAAATCAAAGCAGACGGTAAATGAAATCAAGGATGTAACAAAAACGATTATAGAATCTGTTCATGTTCTGTCTGAAAGCGCCGAACAGGTATTGGGCTTTATAGAAACCAAGGTAATAAAGGACTATGATATGCTGGTGGAAACAGGAGAGTTATATGATAATGATGCCAGGTTGTTGAACGATATGGTGGCAAATTTAAGCGCCACTACAGAGGAATTATATTCATCTATCGAGAATATGTCGCAGGCCATTGAGAGTGTTGCAGCCGCCTCTGAAAAGGGTGCCACAGAAACCTCTGATCTTGCATCTAATGCTGAAGTCATAGTCAAGAGAACCGGCGAGGTATTGAGTAAAACCAATGATGTCAGCAAAAGTGTAGACAGATTGATTGAGCTTGTATCTGTATTTAAAGTATAATAAACAAAAGCTATAATGCACTTGCTAAAATTGAAGTAACATAGGATAAAAACAAAAAAGGTCATCTATTTTACAAGGCAGCTTAAGCTGCCTTGCTTTTTTAGGCATTTTAACGGCTTTTATATTGCATGAGCAAATAAAATAAAACTATAAAATGATAATTTTTAGTAAGAAAATTTGACCTAGACCAGACAGGCATCAGAAGATTGACATTAGTATCAAGATGTGATATTATGAATAAAATTAACTAGCTAACTATTAATATTAAAACTATTAGTTTGTAAATTATTAATTGGGTAATTATTAACATGCTAAATTTTAAGGTGGTGATAAGCTTAACATGGATAACAAGGAGGAAAGCAAGGTAACTAATAAGACACTGATTCACATGCTGATAGGCTTTGCCATGAAGCACAGGAGAATTATGCAGTATTATCTGGATGAGACGGGTGTTTACCAGGCCCAGCACCGCTTGCTGATGCAAATTTCCCGTAATCAGAATGCTTCGCAAAAGGATATAGCCGATTCTATGGGCATATCTGCGGCGACCATAGCGGTATCATTGAAAAAGCTGGAAAAGGGCGGTTATATCAACAAGGTAATGGATGAGGGTGATAACCGCTTCAACCAGATAACGCTTACCGAGAAAGGCAAGCAGGTAGTAGAGCAGAGCATACAGATATTTGAGAATACCGACAGGAAGGTTTTTGACGGATTTACAGATGATGAGAAATCCACTTTGGCTGCTCTGCTGCAAAAACTGGATGATAATCTGGTAAAAATGGAAGAAGATATAAAACTTAAAAAGGAAAGGACATAAGATATGAGACGCTATTGGAAGTATATAAAGCCATATTTGCCTGCATTTATCATAGGCCCGATTCTTATGATTGTGGAGGTTATTGGTGAAGTGGTTATGCCTCTCTTGCTCAGTAATATCATCGACTATGGAGTAAGGGGAAATAGAGGTGTCGCTTACATTATAATGATGGGAATAACTATGGTGATCACAGCTCTGTTGATGATGGCGGGAGGTGTCGGAGGTGCTTATTTTGCTATAAAGGCTTCTACCGGCTTTGCCAATGATCTGAGAAAGGATATGTTCAAGCAAATCCAGAAATTTTCATTTAAAAATATTGATCAGTTCAATACAGGGTCTTTGGTTACCCGTTTAACCAATGATATCACCCAGGTGCAGAACATTATCCAGATGATGATGAGAATGGCGCTGAGGGCTCCGGGTATGCTGATTGGCGCGCTTATTATGGCTTTTAGCCTTAATGCCAGGCTGGCTCTTACTATTCTGTGCGTCATACCCTTATTGGCTACTGCGATTTATTTAATTATGAAAATAGCATTTCCCCGTTTTACAATTATGCAGCAGAAGCTGGATGCTCTTAATACTACAACTCAGGAGAATTTGACCAATATCAGGGTAGTTAAGTCCTTTGTAAGAGAAAAGTATGAAGAGGAAAAGTTTAAAAAGGCCAATAGAGACCTGAAGGAAAGTACAATTAAGGCAATAAAGGTTATGATCTTTACTATGCCTGTTATGACTTTGGCTATGAATATTACAACCCTGGCAGTAGTATGGTTTGGTGGCAATCAGATAGTTGCTGGCAGCATGACACCGGGTGTTCTGACGGCATTTGTCAACTATGTGGTCCAGATTCTCATGTCGCTGATGATGGTATCCATGATTATCCTCAGCAGCTCCAGAGCGCTAGCCTCTGCAAAACGTATCAATGAAGTGCTCTGCACCGAAATCGACCTGACGGATGAGAATGCCACCCGTAAGGATGCAAAGGTCAGATATGGTAAGGTTGAGTTCAGGAATGTATTCTTTAAATATTACAAAAATAATGAAAAATGGGTGCTTGAGAATATCAATCTGATATTGAATCCGGGAGAAACGGTGGGTATCATCGGCTCTACAGGCAGTGGCAAATCAAGCCTGGTTCAGCTTATACCCAGATTGTATGATGCAGATCAGGGTGAGGTGCTTGTTGATGATGTGAATGTAAAGGACTATTCTCTTAAGAATCTGCGTGAGGGTGTCGGTATCGTACTGCAAAAGAATATACTGTTCTCCGGCACAATCAAAGAAAACCTCAAGTGGGGAGATGAAAATGCATCCGACGAGGAGATTTACAGATGCGCTGAAAGTGCCCAGGCGCATGGATTTATTAGCTCCTTCCAGAATGGCTATGATACCGAGCTGGGACAGGGCGGCGTAAATGTTTCCGGAGGTCAAAAGCAAAGACTTTGTATTGCCAGGGCCTTACTGAAAAAACCTAAGATTCTTATTCTTGACGACAGTACTAGTGCAGTAGATACAGCAACAGAAGCAAAAATCAGGGAATGCTTCAACAATGAGCTTAAGGGCACAACGAAAATTATTATCGCACAAAGGATTTCATCAGTTATCAATGCTGATAAGATTGTTGTTCTTGATGATGGAAAAATCGCAGGCATTGGCACACATGAGGAATTAATGCAAACCTGTGAGGCATATTCGGAGATTTACTACTCACAGATGGATAAGAAGGTGACAGCATGAGTAAGATTAGTGAAGAAAGAAAAGAGATGTTGCTGCGCAGATATGGAAATAAATCCTTTGGCGGCCCCGGAGGTCCAGGACGTCCTGGTCCCGGATTTGGACCTGGGGGACGGCGCCCCGGTGGTCCTCCCGGTATGCGGGGTATGGCAGGCGGTAAGCCAAAGAATGCATCAGCAACTGTTAAAAGGCTGTTTGCATATATCGGCCGGGACAAGATAAAGATTTTATTTGTTTTTGCCTGTGTGCTGGGTAGCAGCCTTACAAGTTTAGGCGGCAGCTATGTATTGCGCCCGGTAATCAACAATCTGGTTTCGGCTGACAGGACTGCACAGGAAAAGATTAGAAATCTTGCAATCGGCATACTGGTAATGGCATGTATATATTTTGTCGGTATACTGTGCTCCTACCTGCAACAGCGAATAATGATCGGGGTATCCCAGAATGCCCTGGTTAAAATCAGGGATGAGTTATTTGGCAAGATACAGAAGCTTCCTGTGAAATACCATGATACCCATACACATGGCGATATCATGAGCCGATTTACAAACGATCTTGATTCTGTCGGCGAAATGCTGAATAACACCCTGTCACAGATATTTTCAGGTGTTATTACCCTGATTGGCACTCTGATTTTAATGTTTGTTACCAACTGGATACTGGCAATTGTTGTAATTGTAACAGTACCTATGCTGGTATATATGGCCAATACCCTTGGAAAGCTTAGCAGAAAATACTATAAGGGGCAGCAGGAGGCGCTTGGTGCGGTAAACGGTTATATAGAAGAAACTGTCACAGGACAAAAGGTGGTAAAGGTATTTTGTCACGAAGAGACTGTTATGGATGAATTTGAATTCCTGAGCGATGATTTGCGCGGGAAACAGATGAAAGCCCAGTTCTTTGGTGGGATAATGGGTCCTGTTATGGGTAATCTCAGTCAGATAAGCTATGCCATATCAGCAACTGTCGGCGGAATTCTCTGTCTGCTTACCAACTTTGATATCGGTGGATTAACCATATTTACAAACTATTCAAGGCAGTTTTCAAGGCCGGTTAATGAACTGTCCCATCAGATGAACACAATTTATGCAGCGCTTGCCGGTGCGGAAAGAGTATTTGAGGTAATGGATGAAATGCCTGAACCGGCTGATCCTGAGGATTCGGTGGAAATCTGTGCCGAGTCAAATAAGGTGGAAGGGGCACAGATTATAAAGGGCGAAGTAGTATTAAAGAATGTAACCTTTGGTTACCTTCCGGGGAAAACCGTCCTGAAAAATATAAACGTAACCGCCCAGCCTGGTCAGAAGATTGCCTTTGTCGGCTCAACAGGTGCCGGAAAAACTACTATAACAAATCTTATCAACAGATTTTATGAAATCGAGGAAGGTCAGATACTGATTGATGGTATAGATATAAAAAATATTAAGAAGGACTCACTCAGAGGCAATATCGCAATGGTACTTCAGGATACTCACCTGTTTTCCGGCACTGTTCGAGAGAATATAAGGTATGGCCGTCTGGATGCCACCGATGAAGAGGTGGTGGCTGCAGCCAAGATAGCCAGCGCCCATTCATTTATTGAGAGATTGCCCAACGGATACGATACGGTGCTGGACGGCGACGGCTCCAATTTAAGCCAGGGCGAGCGCCAGCTTCTGAATATTGCCAGGGCCGCTATATCAAAGGCTCCTATACTTATCCTTGATGAGGCTACCAGCTCGGTAGATACCAGAACGGAAAAGCATATTGAGCGAGGTATGGATCGCCTGATGAAGAACAGAACCACCTTTGTAATAGCCCACAGACTATCTACTGTCAGAAATGCCAACCTTATTATTGTTCTGGAGCATGGTGAGATAATTGAGCAGGGCACCCATGAGGAGCTACTGGCATTGGGCGGCAGATACTATCAGCTTTATACCGGAGCGGTGGAGCTGGATTAAGAATTTGCAAAAAAATAATAACAGTATAATGAATGAAAGAGAATGTTGGTTTTATAACTGACATTCTCTTTTTATATACGAGGAAATTCTTCTTAGTTGCCTTCACACACTCATGGAGTGTATCTTTGCCGGCATGCCTGACCGCATTCTTAAAGGTAAACATAGTTTATCGTGAGTTTGCAAGTGATAAATGTAAGAGCCTTGCTTTTATTTGCTTCATCATTTATACGTGCCACATAAGGTGATTTATAGTTGAGAGAGCACACATTTATCTGCAAAAACTTAAATGACTGAGAGTATCTGATGATCCGGAAGCCCTCAGTCATTACCATATTACACTAATCGGATGTTTGGATTAATTTTAATAATAGATCAAATTAAGTCTGGCTATCTTATAATTACTAATGTCAAGGGTACTCCTTTTTCCGGTGTTTCAGGCAGATAGAGCTTCTTATCTTCGGCTGCGAACATTAGAGTGTAGACTCCAAAATCCCAAAGGTCCATATAGGTATGATAGTCAACATAGCCTTGGCTTACTCTAGGAAAATCAGATTTGTGCATTTTTCCAAAAAGCTGTGCCAGCTCCATCATCTTAGGGGTTATAGCGGATAGAAGAGGAGCATATACTTCATTCTGAAGTCTGGAAAGCTGTTCCTGTGTCATGACGATGAAGTTAGCCTTATAGTTACCGTTAATGTTTTCAACAAGACCACCCTGAACTGCTTCGGCAAGCTTTTCCTTTTCAATAAGGCTAAGCTCATCCGGTTTGAAATCAGGAGCAGTTATTTTGCAATGCAGCTGATGCAGCAGGGCTTGAGTTTCTTTGTTGAATACGTTAATAATCTCAGGATGATATTCCTTTTTGGAAAAGGTATATACACCTAAAATCCGAACCATAAAAGCCAATAGCTCTGATTTTTTCTTCATTATCCCAAAGGTACTCTATTATTTTATCTATGTAATCCTTTCGTGTATCTTGATATATTCCTCCTCTTTTTTGTATATGCTTTAGGGATATAATAGGGAAGCTTGTGTAGTATTTTTTGCCATTCAGGGCCAGAAACTCACGCCTGACTAACCACTCAAGATCAAATTCCAGATAAGGCTTTGGAATACCCATCAATTCAGTCAGCTCATCAAGGGTTTTTCCGTCTTTATAGCATAGCAGGCAGATGTTTTGCTTTATCAGACTGTCGTTAATCTTATCGGTGTCAGGATTTGCCGGCATTAAACCTGAGCCGCCCAGTGAAAGTCTTCCCGGACGATATACATGTGATTTTATATCCTTCATATTATCAAACTCCTTCCGTATCTTTTTCCGAGCTTCAAACAAATGCCATGTGATGGTGCTCTCTGTTGTACCAAGTCTTTCTGCAACTTCCGCAATCGACATACCGTCGAGATAGTGCAAAATCAAGGCCTCCCGCTGAATGTGACTTAAATTTGCTATTTTTCTGCGCATTCGGGCAAGCTCAAATTTAAGCTCTTCAGTATCAGCCAAATCGTTTGAAAAATCTTTTCTGTCCGATATAGACTCATTAAGAGTCTCATAATTGATTTTGCTTAATTTTCTGACATAATTGCACCAGGTATAATGGGCTACCTTCCAGACAAAATTCTCAAGCCTTTCAATTATGTCGTTTTGAGTAACAGCCTAATCACATCCTTTGTTTTCTGCTCTCACCCATATAGTAACCGGAGTTTGATAAAGCTTAGTATAATTATATCAGAAATTTGCGTTTTTTATTTATATTGATTTAGATTAAAGCATAACCCCTTGATTACATAAGAATGATTGTTGAGTCAAGAATTGCACTTCAAATGAGAAAAAATCTTACGAGAATAAATTCATAGTTAATTAATATGTAAACCTTCTAAATTTATTATAGAATAATATTGATTGAAGGGTATAGTTATGTAATAATATTACTTAGAAATGCAACTATATATATAGATAAAAGGAGGAGTATGCAATGAGCAAATTATATGATAACCTGAATGAGCAGATGAATTTTGAGCTGGAATCAGCCTACATTTATGCAAATATGGCTGCATATTTAGACAAGCTGAATATGAAGGGAATGACACATTTCCTTGAAGAGCAGGCAAAGGAAGAGATGGGACATGCCGCAAGGATAAAGAAGTTCCTGCAGGAAACCGGTTATGGTGTTAAGTATCGTCCGCTGGATCCCGGAAGTGGTGAATTTGATTCTATTCTGGATGTATTCTCCAAGGCTCTAGCTCATGAAAAGAAGGTAACAGCCCGTATTAATGATCTGGTAAAGCAGGCAAGAGAGGAAGGAGACCAGAGAGTGCTTAATTTACTCGCTTGGTTTGTGGACGAGCAGATCGAAGAAGAGGATACCTTCAGTGTAATCACAGAAAGACTGGAGAGAATAGACGGCGCATGGAACGGCTTGTATATTCTTGATGCGGAGCTTGGCAAGAGATAATCTAAAGACAATTATGCTTTGGATAAAGCTTATTATGAATTAAATATCAGAATATAATTAAGGCAAAGAATTATGGTATTTAGTGGCCATAGAGCTTTGCCTTTATTAATTTAATTTTATAAACCACATGCTTATTTATTTAAAAACACACCTAACTATGCCTTCCTTTTTACGACTATATAGGTGACCCCGGGTTTATCTGAAAGCTTTCAAAGAGGTTATACATATGGATAAAAATGATTTGACAAATTATGCTGATTACCTGTTAAAGATGGCTATGTACAAGGTTCAGAATATTAATGATGCCGAGGATTTGGTGCAGGACACCCTGATGGAGGCCTTGTTGGCTATAGAGAAGGGCAAGGTAATTGATAATCCAAAAAGCTGGTAGCCTTACAGTAACAGCTGATGAAATTCCTGATGAAAAAGAACCGGATCCAATGACTTTATATGATAAATATAATAGACCGGATATAGAGGCTTTATATGCTTTATATGATATTGCGGATGAATGGAGCAAGGCTGTACAGATGAATTATCCCCAAATCGGGAGTATTGTTGATATAGAGCCAGATTGAAGTATCTAAAGGCTAATTGGACTTTGTTCTGCATTGTACGGAACTAAGCCCTTTTTGTTTAGCAGGCAATCCGGTTATTATCGCAATTTTTATCAATCCTGCATCTAATAATTGATGTATATTAACTACAGAAGCATTCCAGAGGAAAATAAAATACTACGAATAAAGAGGTAATACCATGGATTACAAGGAGCATATAGCCAGAGCAGTTGAATACATAGAGCAAAATTTAACTAACGACATAGATTTGGCTGCCTGTGCAAAGGCATGCGGTTATTCAAAATATTACTTCCTGCGGGTTTTCAAAGAGGTTACCGGTATGACTCCGGCCGATTATATACGGAAAAGGCGACTAAGTGAAATAGCCAAAAGGATCTGCCGGGGTGATGAATATATTTCGGATATTGCCTTTGCCTATGGATTTAATTCAAAGGAGAATTTCATACGGGCCTTTAAGGAGGAGCATCATATTCTGCCGACTGAATACAAGCAGGCTCAAAACAGCCTGAAGCTGTGTGAGCCATTGTCATTTGACATAAAGCCCTTTAGTGTCACACCTGAGATTATTACACTGGATGCTTTTTCGCTTACGGTTTTTAAAAGTGATGAAGATTATACTCCACACTTTTGGAATAAATACAATGCCAAAAAATTGTCCCTGCGCTTGTCCGGCGGAAAAATCTGCGAGGATTATGGTGTATGCAAATGGAATGAAGCAGAAAACAAGCTGGATTACTATATAGGCATACGCAGTCATGAGATATATATCCCGATTGAGCCTAAATAAATGCGATGATGGAAGAATTAAGGCGAACAACGCACATTACATTGGGAAATTACTGATCAGTAATTTTATAAATATCCAAAAAATTATGAGGAGGTTCTTCAATGAAAAAGCTTAAAATCAATTGGAATGGAGTATATGACAGTACAGGTTATTTGTTTTCATTTGCAAAATCCTTATCCTGCGCGATAAAAAACAGCCCATGGGCTGAATATGCGGAGGATATAATTGCCACCAGTGGTTTTGCCTTCCGTATGTGGGTATCGGCAGATCTTTGCCCGTCAGCTACCAGCATATGGCAATTTGATATGCAGAAGCCCTGGGTGGAAAATGGCGGCTTAAGCTGCGAATATGTCGGTCGTTATTGGGGACAGGATGATATTGAAGAGGAAAGGCGCCTTCAGGCGATAGCAAACATTAAAAAATCTATTGATAATGGCATCCCTGCAGTATCATGGGACATAGGAGTGCCGGAATGGGGACTTATAACCGGTTATGATGATGAAACACAGATGTTTAATGTTCTGGCAATAAATGACCTTAGTAATTCAGACAATGGAGGAGTACAAATGCCCTATGATCAGCTGGGAAAACGTGAGATTCCGATTTTATCAGTGCTGACTGTTACGGGTAAGACTGAAAAATCTGCAGAAAGCATTTTACGTGATACGAAAAAGCTGGCTGTTAGTCACTTAAAGGGTGAAGAATGGTGTGACAATGCAAAAGGCCTTGAGGCTTATCCTGCACTAATCAGGCATTTTGAAGCGGATTTTAATCCGGAAGCTTCATGGAATTTGGAATACTTCCTGGGCACATATGCGCCACTTAAATATTATGCATGGAAGTATTTTGACAAGATGCAGGAACTGGAGCTAGGAGCAATCTATAAGGCTGTATATGAGGCATGGCAGGAGGCCTTCAATATAAAAACCACCCAGGATATCACACTGGATGAAACACGGGCAAAAATAGCATCCCTGTTGAAATCGGCGCATGAAAAAGAAATAAAAGCCGTAGAGATTATGAGCAAATAGCATATAAGGGCAATAATTTAAGAGTAATATTAATGCAAATTATATTAGGCCTGAATTATTCATGAGGGTAAAAAATCATAGATTTATCCATGGAATTATTACGACAGTTCATTTTCAAGGATAAAT
>ENA-OWPA01001399-OWPA01001399.1-bioreactor-metagenome-genome-assembly--contig:-NODE-1399-length-16143-cov-4.462530_pt1 | contig 16143 bp, 16 predicted proteins | sample MGYA00238139_ERZ651803 | MGnify/ENA primary metagenome ERZ651803 (study PRJEB26909, sample SAMN07631231) | bioreactor metagenome | isolation source: Switchgrass digestor | place: USA: Dartmouth...
GAGCTGGGCTTCCAGATCGGCCACCAGCCGCCGGACGACCCGCACCGCTCCGAAGTAGTCGGTCACCAGACCATCCTTCACCACCCGGGCGGGCTCCGTGGCGCCGGCCACCGGCCGGCCGTCCTCATCCAGCACGGCCACCATCACATGGGAGGTGCCCAGGTCAACGCCAATCCGCACCGGCCCCTGTACCTGGCGAGGCTCAGCCCCTTGGGTCAGGGCCCACATCTGCTCCAGGATCTCATCCGCGCCAAGCACGGTCTGGCTCTCCTGCTCCGATGCGATGGGTACCGCGGTGGTCATGGACTACGCCTCCTCCTTGGGCAGCAGCACGCGGGCCCGGTCGCCATTGCGGAGGCCGGCGGCATTTGCCTCGTCTGTGTCGATATGCATCTCCAGCTCGAATCCCTTGCCTACCCGCAGCACCACATCGTCGAAGATCAGCCGGCGGATGCCCTTCTCCACGGCCACCTGTACCACCTGGCCGTGCTTCAGGCCCCAACGCTCTGCGTCCTCCGGACTCATGTGAATGTGCCGCTGGGCGACGATAACGCCTTCCGGCAGGGTAAAGGCTCCGCTGGGGCCCACCACTGCGATACCCGCCGAGCCATCCAAATCGCCGGAGAGCCGCACAGGCGGGTTGATGCCCAGCGTGCGGCCATCTGTGGCAGACACTTCCACCTGGGTGCGCCCCCGGGCGGGACCCAGCACCCGCACCTTCTGCAGAATGCCCTTGGGACCCACCAGGGTGACGGTCTCCTCACAGGAGAACTGCCCAGGCTGGAGCTCCTTCACGGGATGCAGGGTGTGGCCGGGCCCGAACAGGCGCTCCACGTCGGCCGGCGACAGGTGGATGTGGCGGGCGGAGACGCCCACGGGCACCCAAAGCTCCCTGTCGGCTGATTGATTCTGCTCTTGCAGTGCCTTCATAACGGCCTGATGAATCGCCTGCGTCAGATCCATGGCCGGCTCCACCCCCATCCCGCTTGGTATCGGATCTTACTCGCCATAATGGATGCACTTCTTACGCGGCTGACCGGGCCTGCGCGGGCAGGCTGGGTCGCCGCAGAGATTGCAGAGCTGCTTGGACTGCTCCGATTCGGCAGGCTCCTCGGCCGCTGCAGCTTCAGCTTCACCCGTCTCCTCAGCGGGTGCTGCCTCCTCAGGCGGAGCCGCCTCCGTCACCGGCTCTGCAGCGGGTGCCGCCTCAACCGCCGGCGCAGTCTCCTCCGGAGATGCCGTCTGCTCCGCCGGAGTCTCCTCCTCCGCCGGTGCTGGCCCTTCGGCAGGGGCGGGCTCCTCGGCAGGCGCCGGCTCTTCAGCCGGTGCCGGCTCCTCGGCGGATCCCGGCTCCTCGGCGGATTCCGGCTCCTCGGCGGGGCCCGGTTCCCCGGCAGGTCCCGGTTCCTCGGTGGGTCCCGGTTCCTCGGTGGGTCCCGGTTCCTCAGCGGGTGCCGGTCCCTCAGCGGGCGGCTTCGGCACTACACCGGGCTGCCCAGGCCCTGGAAGCATCTTTTCCAGATCCCGGTGCGGACGGGCGATCACCGTGGTGCTCTTTACCCGGCCCACCTGGGAAGCTGCGGCTGCACCTGCGGCCACGGCCGCCTTCACGGCGGAGACATCGCCACGGATCTTCACCGTAACCATGCCGGCCCCCCGGGTCAGCTCATAGCCGGTCAGGGACACGTTGGCCGCCTTTACCGCCGCGTCGGCTGCCTCGATGGCTGCGACCAGGCCCACAGTCTCAATCAAACCAACGGCTTGGCCTTTCATGGCCCTTCCCTCCCATGCGCGTCCCCGAGAATCTCCAAGGGCTGCACCTTAACAAGCCTGGCGGCATTCATGCCCATGGCCCGGGCAGTAGGCCTGTCCACAAGCCGGGCCGGCACCACCATAAGCGGTGCTTCCACCGGCTGGCGCCGCTGGTGAAGGGCCAGGGCACCGCTGTGGTCAAGCCCTAACCCCACCTCCAGCCGGGAGGCCAGCGCAGCCTCGTGGGCCATGGCCACCGCCGCCGGTACGTCCTGTCCGGGCGCCGCGGCGCTGACCCAGTCCACCCGACCAGGCACGCCTTCCTCCTCTAAGCCAGCCAGCAATTCCGCCAGCACCGGCGTATCGCGCCAGGCGTCGTCCGCCCGAATCACCACCGCCGGCCTCTCTTCATCCAGAGTCTGGGGCATGGAGATCACCTCCCGCCCTGTGGCCCTGCGCCCTTGGTGCGCGACAGGACAATGCCTGTGGCCACAGCGTTTCGAGGACCCTCCGTGCCCCTGATGTTGCCGGAGCCAGCCACCACGCCGTATTCGGCCAGCGCCTCGGAGATCATCCCCGGAATCTCGAAGTCCAGGGCAGAACCACCGACCATCACCACAAAGGGGATGGAGCGAATGTTTCCGCCCGGGGCCACCTGCCGGAGCGCCCTCAAGGCGTTGGTGACAAACACCTTGCGCTTGGCCGCCCGCCGCACCTGCACCACGTGGTCCAGGCTGTGCCGGGTATAGAGCGGCTCAAGGCCCTCGGGGGTAATCAGGAGCAGGCGTCCGAACAGCCTCGGGTCCAGTGCCTCCTGGAAGAAGCGGACGCTGCCGTCCTCCAGCCGAATGTGGTAAAGGCTTTCGCTGCGGGCCACCGGGTAGCGCTTAATGGCCTCGGCGGCATCCCGGTCGCCAAGCCCCAACTCCGAGTTGATCAGCATCGTCACCAGTTCACCGGCGCCGGCCAGGTGGACCGCCTTCACCGTGCCGTTCCGATCCATCACAGCAGCATCGGTGGAGCCGCCGCCCATGTCCAGAATCGCCACCGGCACATCGGTGCCGGGGGTGGTCAGGGCGCCCAAAATGGCCATCTCGGCCTCACGGCCGGCCACTTCGGTGGGAACGCCAGCTTCATGCTCCACCTGCGCAGCCACGTGCTGCATGGTCCGGCGGTCGGTACTCACCATGGCAGCCAGGGCGACGGCGTTCTCTTGGGAGAACTCCTCAGCCAGGCCGCCGACCACCTTGACCGGCACGAAGGTATCGCAGGCCAGAACATCCTGGATCCGAACCTGATCAGGCAGTTGCTCGGTCAGGTCGCCCATGGTCTGGCGTACCCGCTGGATCATGCCGCCCACATTGGTGCCGGCCTCGCCGACCACATCCTGAAGCGGGTAGAGCTTCTCCACCGCCTGCATGATGGCCGCGGCGCCGGCATTCACATCAACATCCAGCCGTCCGTTCCTTCCGATCACCGTGAGGGTGCCAGCAGGAATCGTACGGGCCTTCACTTCGCCCTTGGGGGTCTTGATTACCACCGCCGAGCGGTTCCCCACCAGGGCGCGGGCCACGGGAACGACAGACTGCGTCTCTTCCGGCGTCAGACCGAACAGGGTAGCGATGCCATAGGGGTTGGAAAGCGTCCGGATATACTGCCCCGGCTCCGCCACCTCCACCGCCCCGGGCACCTCCAGAGGCACCTGATCGATGCGGGTGACCTCGTCGATCACCGGAATGGTCCGGTTCAGCCGGTTGACGATCAAAACCCCGTCATCCTTGGCAGCGATAGCCCCCTGCACATCCACGCCCCGGTCTGTCGCCCGGTTGATGGCAGCGGCTGCGTCGGCAAACTGCCAGTCCCGACCGATGACTACCACTACTTTGTCGCCGGGCGGCAGCTCAGGCAGCCGCTCCAGCCGCACAATGCGGCCCAGCCCCAGCCCCACTCCACCCGGAGTGTTGGGGTTGTGGCCGATCAGCGTCGACTCAGTAATCACAGTCTCGGTCAGGGTCTCCATGGCCACGTCGGTAATCACCGGCGTCGCTTCATTCAGGTAGATCATCTTGAGGTCGCTCAGACGGCGGCCGGCCATCCTGAGCGCCTCCTGAACACCCCGCAGCACGCCGGTGCTGTTCTCCTGGGTTCCTTTCACCCCAGTGGTGGGGACGAGGGCGGTCGCCAGGAACCGGCAACCGCCCTGAAAATCCACCTCCGCCAGGGCTACTTCCGTCGAGTTGTTCCCGATGTCTACCCCAGCTACTAGGGTCAGCACAGGGCCTCCCCCCTTGTGCGGTTGGTCTACTCGGTCCGCAGCACCCTGCGGCGGGCATAGACCGCGGCGGCCTCCCGCACCAGGGCAGCGCACCGTTTCGCCCCGTACTTATGCTCCAGCTCGTCGGCGATGCTCTCCAGTTCCTCACGGGTGGACCGGTTGGGCCGGAGGGCGTTGTACATCTCCAGAATCCGCTCGTCCGGAATCTGTTTCATCTCAGCTGCCCGCCGGAAGTTCTCGGCCAGCTGCGGCCGGCCGACGGCCTCGGCCACCTGCGCCTGATACTCCAGCGCCTCCGGAGTAATCCGCAGGTCTTCCGCGGTGATCTCGCCGCTCATCACATTCTTCAGGGTGATGTCGTCGAGACGCTTGCCCCGGGGGGTCCGGATCAGGTCGGGGCGCTTCTCCGCCAGGGGATAATCCCGGGCCGGATCGATGGTGATGCTGGGTCCGCTGCAGCCGCAAGCCTTGGACTCCTCGCACTTGGCGGCCGGCTTCTTCGCGTCCACGTTCATGGACTGCATCACTTCACGGACGATCCGTTCCAGTTCCTGCTCATTCAGCATCCTCCGTCACCTCCTCTGATCCGGTTACCGGAAGTGGGGCTCAAGCTCTACCGGCTTCGCCCCGGGCTTCACATGCTCGGTCTCCTTGATGTGGAGGACCGCGGCCACCGCCTGATACCGCGGACGGGCCATCTGGTCGTTCTTCACGGGCACCGGATCGGGGGAGTCGCCCTTGGCGTAGCGGGCCGCGTTCCGGCCGATCGCCCGGTACGTCTCCAAATCGATAATCGGCGCCTGCGGGAACAGCTCCAGGTTCTGCAGCGGCTGCAGATCCTTCTGATGGATCAGCGCAGTGCCGCGAGACTGAATGCCGATGGCGATGCCAGAACCAGAGAGCTTGGCTCCGGTGAGGCCCACAAAGGCCACGTCAGAGCTGTGCCGGACCCGGATAATCCTGGGCTTCAGCCCTTCCTCCTCGATACCGGCCATCAGTTCCCGCAGGACCTGAGCATGCGGAATGCCCACGATGGTCTTCTGCATTGCGTCGCCGAAGGCCGGCGCGAGTGCGATGACCACCTCATCCCGGCGGGTACCGGGCTTGGCCTCACCCAGCTCCCTCAGTTCCAGATGCTCACCAGCGGCAGCTGCCGAGGGGGCGGCTGAGGGGGCTGCCTGCGTCGTCGTGCTGCCAGCATCTGCTGCGGCCAGCTGCTTAATTACAGCGCTGACCACCTGCTCGATGACCTGTGCGTTGACTTCCATTGTCCACCCTCCTCTCAGCCGCTACTTGCCGATGTCCTTAGGATCCAGCGCCCACGGCAGGCTCTTCAGCTGCTCCCAGCGCTCGCCTGTAAGCCGGTAACCAGTGCCAGGACCCGCATAGTCGTTCGGGTTGTTGACGGCAGAGATTACACGGAAATCAGCGGTCGCGTAAGAAGCGGTGTGGAGGTAGTCGCCGGCAACCCGCAGCCGCAGCATGCCAAGCACGGACTGGGCCACGTCCTCGAAGCCGTTCTTCGCCAGAGCCTTCACGATATCGAGGCCGGTGATGCCCCGGGTGAGCAGGCCCTGAGCCGCCTTCAGGTCCTCGACCACATTCCGAGCCGGAATGTCGTCAGTGGTGTTGCCGTAGGTGGCAGCCTCCACTTCCTCGTCGGTGATCGGCGGGAAGCCGAGTTCCTTGAAGACCGCCTGCATGGCCCTGGCCGCCTTGTTGCGGACGGCGATGACCTCATCCTCAGAGACAGGCCGCACGCCGCCGTCCACCTGCAGGTCGTGCTGAATGGCCATGTAGTCGTCGATATCTTCGATATCGAAGTTGGAGCCCGCGAACATGTTCTCGATGTTCGGCACGGCGCTGTAGCCGGAGAAGATGTAGTCGGTGCCCGGCAGCATCTGCATCATGGTGCGGGCAGTGCGACGGAACGGCGAATGGCTGAAGGTCTGGTCGTTGCCGGAGGCCACTTCCAGATCGAGCCACACCGTGCAGAGGTTCTCGGCCAGCACGGCCCGGATGCCGGAAGGCACCGCAGCGGGCACGCCGATGCAGGAGATGGAGCCATTCTGCAGCCCCTGGACGCCCGCCGCCTTGGTGATCATGACGCAGCGGATTTCCAGGTAGAGCATCGACTTGCCCTCGGCGAAGGCCATCTGTACCTCAGAGCCGGTGCCGGAGGTGAACCGCATCTTGACGCCCCGGGAGGCATAGGCCGAAGCCAGGAACGCCTTGGAGTACGGGGTGTCGTCGCCGTCGATGAAGACACGCTCGGTGCCGTAGACCGAAATGGTCTCGGCGTAAGCGGTCAGGCCGCGCATGCCGAGCTGCAGCTCCAGGGACTCTTCCAGAGCATCCTGCCACAGAACGCCCGGCCGGCCCACCTGGCTGCCCACCAGCAGCGCCACGGCGTTGAAGGGAGCGTAGCGGACGACGCCTACAGTGGTCTCCATTTCAAGGAAGCCACGCAGTGCGGCCTCGGCCGCGTCGGCTGCCAGCATCACCGGGTTGTCACGCCGGTTGGTCACGTGGCACTGGTTGCCGGGATCCCGGCGGGAACGCATCTTCTGAACCGCCATCATCATCTCGACGACGTTCATCTGGTTCAGAACTTCGCAGACCTTCGCCGGGGTCAGCCCCTTGGCCAGTTCCGTCAGTTCCTTGCGCGGCACGTTGATGTCGACCAGCATCTTGGCGATGTCCTTGGAATCCAGGGCCATCGCCTTCGGGGCGATGTCGGTGTCGATGTAGTGATCGGCGATGAACTGTTCGATGAAGTCGAAGTCCTCACGCCGCTTGCCGTCCATCTCCACGACGACGCCGTTCTCGATGCGGATGCTGGGCTTGGGGTCGGCGGGGCTGTGCATGGCTACGAGGCCGACCTCCGGCCACTCCTTGGTAAACCCGTCCTTGTGGACATCACGGGCTTCGAGAATTTCAAACCGCTTGGAGCGAGCCATCTGGATACCCCCCTTCGCCCATTAGATGTAAGGCGTGGTGGTGGAAGTGGGCTTCTGCCCCCACGCACTCAACAGCTTGATGCCGGCTTCACGGGCTGCGATGATCGCCTGCCGCACGGCGCCCGAGTCGCCCTTGATGTTGATGGCGAACTCGTTGGTCAGAGAGGTGTTGTGGCCCGGGCTGAGATACGAGATGATCTCAACGTTGGCAGCCTTCACTGCGATATCGCAGATGACCACGCCGATGCCGGCAGGGGCGCCCAGTACCAGGCCATAGGCCTTGCCAACTTCGGCGCCCAGGGCCTTGGCACAAGCGTAGCTGGCCCGAGCGGTGTACTGGAACTCCAGGTGGCCCTGGTCGTTGCCGTACACATCGCCGAAGGTGCGGGGCAGTTCCCGGAGGGTGACCTCCACCGCCCGCCGGGCGTCGGAGACCTCTTCTGCACCAAAGATGATCAGGGAGCCGTGGCCAGCGCCGCCCTTGGTATCCCGGGGCAGTTCGACAGCCAGGATCTCGGTGTTGGTCGCCTTGACACCCTCATCGGCCGCCATAATCTGGGGCCCTGCGCCAGTGCGGGCGCTGATGATGCCAAACGACTTATACTTCGGATTCATGCCCATCGCAGCATGCAGGTCGGGGTCGACGCCGGCGATGACCAGACCGATGGTCTCACCCAGCTCGGAAGCACCGACGAACTCAGTCATGCAGGGCGGCGTAATCTTGCAGCCAGGCTTGGGCTGCTCGGTCGGGCCCAACCGCTCCATGACCCGCTGCACGACCTCCTGCACCATGTCCTCTGCCATGGTCTCACCTCCGTCTTACTCGAGCCCCAGAGCTTGCTACTCCAGGTGCGGCAGGATCTTTTCGGTGTCCGTATGGGGCCGCGGAATCACGTGGACCGAGACGACCTCACCAACAGCCCGAGCGGCGGCAGCGCCAGCCTCGGTGGCTGCCTTGGTGGCGCCCACGTCGCCCCGCACCATAACGGTGACCAAGCCGCTGCCGATCTTCTCATACCCGATCAGCCGCACGTTGGCCGCCTTCACCATGGCATCGGCTGCTTCGATGGCACCAACCAGGCCCTTCGTCTCAACCATTCCCAAAGCCTCAGACGTCACGTGGAACCCTCCTCCCGTAACCGGTTAATCTGCCGGCGCAGTTCTTCAAGCCCTTCCCCGGTCTGGGCAGACACCCGCAGGTATGGCGGGTCAATGCCGCACAGCTGCAGGTGCCGTTCCGCCCGTTCGGGTCGGGCGTCCGGCCGATCCATTTTGGTCACCACCCCCAGCACAGGCACCGGGAACACCCGGCAGAAGCCAGGGGGCAGGGCCGGGGTCTCCGCCACGGCATCCTGAACCACCAGCACCACCGCCGCTTTCATGGCGATGCTGATCAGGTGGCTGTGAAAGCGGGGAATTTGGACATACTCCCCTGGGGTGTCAATGACCCAGTCGTGGAACTCTACCATCTGGGTCTTCCGCACCGGACCGTCTGAGCCGCCCAGCGCTTTGAGGAGCGTGCTCTTGCCGGCACCGATGCGCCCGATAATCAGAACCGGTTTCATGAGCGAGTAACAGGGGCTGCGGTGAATCCCAGCACCGATTCCAAATAGGTCACGATGTGGGTCAGGGCGGTCTCCACTGCTGCCAGCTCCCCGTAGAAGACCAAGGTGCCGGTGAAGCGGTCCAGAAACCCCAGCTCCACTGCGGCCGACTTGGTGGCCAGATCGCCGGCGATGATCGCCGTCTCGCTGGGCGTGAGCGTCATAATGCCCACCGCCCGAACGCGGCCGAGGCCGATCATCTCACACAACCGGACATCGGGATTGGCGATCAGATGGGCCAGCGTCACCTGTTTGCCGGGAACATACTCCTGAATCGACCGCAGCTTTTCCGCCATCCGCCTCCCTCCCAGAACCGGTTCGGCCTGTGCCCGCACCGGATGAACACAGGCGCTAGTACCCGGTTCGCATCATTAATTTCGAAGGGAGTCTGGCCCCGCCTCTGGACAGGCCTGACACCCTTCTGTACCCCTGTGATCGCGCCCGCAAACCCGCACGGAGACTGAAAAACCGGCGGCCGCACCCCAAGAGGATGCGGCCGCTCTAGACGATTTTTGCAGGCTTCTGGACGAACTTTCACCCGGCTGAAGCAGCGCTTGCCCGGCGGCGAAATTCTCCAGGCGGGCAGTCGAAGTGGCGGGCAAAGACCCGGCTGAAGTAGTTGGCATCCTGGAAGCCCACCGCTCGGGCGATGCTGGCCACGGGCTCATCGGTGGTGGCCAGAAGCTCCTTGGCCCGGCTCAGCCGGAGGCGAGTGAGATACTCAATAAATGTAGAACCCGTAACACGCTTGAAGCTGCGGCAGAAATGGCTGGGGTTCACATAGAGCTGGCTGGCGATTTCCGCCACAGAGATTGGCTCCGCGTAGTGCTGCCGCACGTAATCCAGGGCCCGGCGCACCATCTGGTCGCTGCTGCCAGTAAACCGCTGCACTACCAGGCCCAGCATCCGGTCTGTAGTCTCCTCCAGGCACTGCCAGCACGCTTCGATGCTCTGACACCGGAGAAGGCTCCACAGCGCCTCGGTGGTCACCGCACTGGCCAGCTGCGGGTCGGCCCCGCCGTCCATGGCAGCCCTGGAGAGGACGACTACCAGTTCAGTCATCCTGAGCCGGAAGATCTCCGGGGCCGAATCTTTTGGGTCCAGGTAAGCGGCAAACAGCTGCTGCACGGCATTCTTCGCTCCCTGCCGGTCGCCCCAGCGCATCCGCTCAGCGGCCTCCCGCTCCAGCTCCCGCAGGGCCGGATTGGCGCCCGGGCTGGCGGGCGGCACCTCGTCGATGTGGATGATTCGATCACAGCCGAAGATCAGCTTGCTGTACTGCACGGCGGAGAGCGCTTCCTGGTAGGACCGGCCCAGGTCAAGGGGATCTGCCGCCCGCCGGCCGATGCCGACGCTGAAGGTGCCCCCTACGGCCCTGGCACATGCGGCCTTAATCGAACGGGCCAGGCTCAAGACATCCACCAGCTGATCGTACGGGGGCGAAACCACCACAGCCAGCTCCTCGCCGCCCATGGGAATGGCCAGACAGCCTTGACGGCCCGCCAGCACCTCGCCCACCGCCCCCTGTATCTGGGCGGTCAGGTTTGCACGCTCCTGGACAGGCTGCTGCCAGGGCGGCTCGGGCAGCCGGTCCGGGCTCACGGCCATGGCCACGGTGGGCAGCTGCACCATGCCCACCAGGGCGGCGTGCTCCTCCACCTCGGCCAGATCCGGCTCGGCACCGGAAATCAAGTCCAGTACCAGGGCGGTCTGAATGAGGGGCAAGCTGGCGCTCATCTGGCTCTGGACCAGGGCCTTGGTCCGCTCCGCTTCTTCCGCCAGCCGGGCCTCAGCCCGGTTCAGCACCTGGTGCACCACTTCCCGGGGTGCGGGCTTCAATATGTAGTCGATGGCGCCCAGGCGCAGGGCCTCCTGGGCGTATTGGAAATCCTGGTACGCGGTGACGATGATGCAGCGCGTCTCCGGCGAGACCCGCTCCATCTCCCGGATCGCCTCCAGACCGCTCTTTCCCGGCATGCGGATGTCCACCAGGGCCACATCGGGCTGCGCCTCCGCCGCCATCCTGACGGTCTCCGGGCCGTTGGCTGCCTCGGCTACCACCACCACGTTGGGCATCTCTTCGACAAACCGCCTGAGCGCCTGCCGCTCGAGGGCTTCATCATCCGCAATGAGCAGCGTCAGCATGGTGTTCTTCCCCTTCCGCCGTCAGGGGAGCCCGAATCTGCACCCGGGTTCCCTTCGCCACTGGCAGGTAGATCAGTCCGTAGGTTTCGCCAAACTGGTGCTGCAGCCGCTGGTGCACGTTAAAGATGCCCAGGCCGGTGGTATGCCCCTCTGTGGGATGACCGGCGCCTTCAAACCGGTAGCGATTGCCGCGAGTCGGGTCCAGACCGACGCCGGTGTCCTGAATCTCCACCACCACATCGGAGCCTTCCACCCAGCCCCGAATCACGACCTCGCCGCCCTCCACCAGAGGCTCCAGCCCCCGCACGACGGCGTTCTCCACCAGCGCCTGCACCGTAAAGGTGGGCAGCTTCGCCTTCAGCGCCTGGGCCGTTACTTCAATCCGGGAGCGAATCCGGTCGCCGAAACGGGCCCGCTGGATGCACAGGTAATCCTCCACCATACCCAGCTCCTCTTCCAGCGGCACCAGCTGATCCACACGGGAAAGGCTCCGCCGGAGGATGCGGGACATGCGAATGACCAGGTCCTGCGTCTTGGGTGCGTCTTCAAAGAGAGCCATGCGCGCCACTGTGTTCAGCGCGTTGAATAGGAAGTGCGGGTTCACCTGAGAGTGCAGCACCCTGAGTTCCATCTCCCGCAGGCTCCGCTCCAATTCGGCCCGGGCCTGCCGCTCCTCGGCAAGGCGCCGCTCCGTCTGCTGGGTTACAACTTCATTAACTATATAGTTAGCAAGAACATGAAGCAAATCAGAGGCCGCACGCAGCCGTTCCAGCGGCATCACCATGACGTGGTCCAGCACGTACTCGATGTCCTCTGGGCTCAGCCCCACCTCTTGAAGCCGTCTGGCCATGGAAAGCCGCTTGCCCCGGTCCGGCTCTTCCACCAGAATTTGCCCACAGAGGACGCTTCCTACGTAGGTGCCATTCACTACAATCGGGGCAGCTGTGTCCAGGAGGCCAGCGTGGCAGAAATGGCTGCAGGGTCGCCCCGTGCGCACAGCCTGCATGCCCACTGCTGCGTCGGAGGCGAAGCAGCGCCGCTCGCCTTCGGGCGTTGCGCGCACCCGCCTGCACAGTTCGCTGAAACAGCTGGCGCGGGTAACAGCCCGGCCCTGACTGTCAGCGATGATCGCCCCCAGTCCAGTCACTTCCGCGAAGCGATCCTGAATCTGCTGGAGCACCTCCATGTCCAACATCTTCCAGAGTTCCGCTTCAGTGGGCTGAGCCATAGCGAATTCCCCCTCAAGACGAGTTGGCGCGGTCGCTACTACGTTTGGAAAATGTCTGCAGAGGGGCATATTTATGTGTAAAAGATGTACGAAAGGAGTGTGGGTTATACTTCGCTAAATCAAGCACTGGTCCTGCTTCCAGGGCCCGCAATCAATTTTGTCCTAATCTTGGTCAAGATGCTCCACGCTCTCGGACCTACCCCCCCGCAGGAGCCGGAGTGTGAAAAGGCGAACTTGGGAAGGACACACAACCGGTCCCATCGGGCAGATAGGCCACCGCTTCTGCTCCTGCATCTGGCCAGACCGCGCACCGGACGGCCTGACCAGATCGGGGGCAGACTGATTCAGAAGAGGTGGTTGCTTTGGCCCTTCATCACTTCCATATGACCACTCGTGTGGTATATGGTGACGGCGTTCTGGAGCGCCTGCCGCAGTACCTGCAGGAGCTCAACATTCGGCGTCCGCTGCTGGTGACGGACCCCGGCATCCAGAAGGCGGGCCTTGCCGATCAGGTGCTGCGCTACCTCGGGGCGGACACCGCCGTCTTTGCCGATGTGCCCCCGGAGACCTCCATCCAGGCCACTGCCAACCTGGTCCGAGCCGCGGACGCAGCCCAGGCAGACGGCCTGGTGGCACTGGGCGGCGGCAGCGTAATGGATACCGCCAAGGCGATCAACCTGGTGGGCGCAGTAGGGCCAAACCTTTCCGCCCAGAGGGTGGGGCAGTCGGCGCCGCCGGTGCGGCCCCTTGTGGCCATTCCGACCACAGCGGGCACCGGCAGTGAAGTGAGCCCCTTCACCGTCATCCGGGACGAAGAGCATGATGTGAAGTATCCGCTCTCCGACGAACGGCTGCTTCCGGACCTGGCCCTGCTGGTTCCCGAACTGACCCTCGGGCTGCCGCCCAAGATGACCGCTGCCACCGGTATGGACGCGCTGACCCATGCCATTGAGTCGTACGTCAGTACGAACCACAACTCGTTCAGCGATCCCATTGCGCTGGCTGCCATGACCGCCATTGCGGCCAATCTACCTGTGGTGATGCGGGAGCCGCGGAATCTGGCGGCCCGCTCGGCCATGCTGGTGGCCAGCTGCCAGGCCGGCATCGCCTTCGGCAGCGCCCTCCTGGGGGCTGCCCATGCGGTGAGCCACGCACTGGGGGCTCACTTCCACGTGCCTCACGGCGTGGGCAACGCCGTGATGCTGCCCTGGGTGATGAACTTCAACCTGCCCGTCGCCACCAGCCGGCTGGCCGATGTGTCACGGGCCATCGGCGCCGCCCAGCCCGGCGACTCAGACGAAGCCGCTGCCCGGCGTGCTGTTGAAGCGGTTCGGCAGCTCAACCGGCAGCTCGGCATCCCTGAGCGGGTTCGGGAGCTGGGCGTCAAGCCCGAGGACCTGGACCACCTGGCTGCGCAGGCCTTCAAGGATCCGATTCTCGCCACCAATCCCCGGCCGTGCACGGAGGCCGATCTCCGGGCACTACTGCAGGAAGCCTACTAAAAACACCAGGAAGCCCGACGGAATGCACCTCCGCCGGGCTTTTTGCTGCCCTGATGCTACACGATGGAGAAGGCATCCACCAGCGTACACCGCCGAATCCGGGTAAAGGTCCGGGGCGACGTGACCCCCTCACCGGTGGGCGTGGCGATGGTAAAGGAGCCGTGCCCCTCACCGCCCAAGCCGATGCCGGCATAGCTGGGGCCGTTCTTCACGAAGATGGAGGTCTTCGCCAGGCGGGCAAAGCGGGTCATCCGGTCCACATTCCGCGACCAAATGACGGCAGTGTGGTGCATCCCCTGCTCCACCTCCACCCCCAGTTTGATGGCCTCGTCGGCATCCGGCACCCGTACGATGGGCAGAACCGGCATCAGCTGCTCCGTCCAGACCATGGGGTGCTCACGATCCACCTCCATGAAGGCGAGGCGCGGGTCGCCGGTGACGGGCACGCCGGCCGCCTTCAGGATCACCTCAGCGTTGCGGCCGACGTAGTTCTTGTCGATGTGAAGCCGCGCCAGCACTTCATGGCGGTCCTGGCAGGCCAGGGGATCGCGCCCTTCCTTGTCCTTCAGCACCAACCGGGTTACGGCGTCCGCCTCGCTGCAGCTCAGCCGGCGGGCGCCGCTGCGCTCCATGGCCTCCATCAGTGCGTCCGCCACCGCGTCTACCACGACCACGGCCTTCTCCGCAATACAGGGCAGGTTGTTGTCGAAGCTGGCCCCGGCCACAATATCGCGTCCTGCGTGCTCAATATTGGCGGTCTCGTCCACCACCGCCGGCGGGTTGCCGGGACCAGCGCCAATTACCTTCTTGCCGGACCGCAGAGCCATATTGACAACGCCCGGTCCACCGGTCACCACCAGCAGGTTGATGCCGGGGTGCTTCATCAGGGCCTGCGCCTTCTCCGGGCTGGGCTCAGAGACGATGGTCAGCAGGTTGCTGGGCCCGCCGGCTTCCATAATCGCCTGGTTCAGGATCTCCACCGCTTTGACCGAGGTCTTCCAGGCCCCGGGGTGAGGTGAAAAGACCACGGAATTGCCGGCGGCCACCATGGCGATGGAGTTATTGATCACAGTGGCCGCCGGGTTGGTGGAGGGGCAGACCGCCGCAATCACGCCGAAGGGCGCCATCTCCAGCGTGGTCAGGCCGTGGTCGCCGGAAAGTGCCCGGGTCTCCAGGTCCTCGATGCCCGGCGTCTTGGTGGCGGCCAGGCGGTTCTTGGCGATTTTGTCTGTCACCCGGCCCATGCCGCTCTCCTTTACCGCCATCTCCGCCAGCAGCGGCGCATGGAGCAGAGCGGCTTCCCGCATCTTCCGGATCATGTCGGCCCGGTTTTCGCGGCTCAGCATCATCAGCTGTTCCTGGGCTTTGTGGGCAGCGGTCACGGCTTCATCCAGATCGGCAAAGGCGCCGCCAATGCCGGGAATGCCCCGCTGCTCCTTCCGCTGGATCTCCTCCATCACTCTCATTACGAGGCTTGCAATGGTCTGCTGGTCCAACTCCATGCTGCCACCACTCCTTAAGCGCCGGAGCCGGCGGGCGCCTGCTCCAGCGCCTGCTGGCCGGCCCGGGCCACTTCCTCATCTTGCTCCACTGTGCCGCCGCTCACGCCGATGCCGCCAATAATGCGGCCGCCCCGGCTCAGGGGGAGTCCGCCGCCAAAGGTGACGATGCGCCCGGGCTCGGCCAGGCCGATGCCGTAGAGCACCGCCCCCGGCTGGGCCAGGGCCCCCACATCCTGGCTGGGCTGCCTGAGGGCCGCACTGGTGTAGGCCTTGCCCACTGCCAACTGCACCGAGACCAAGAGGGAACCGTCCATGCGCCGGAACGCCTTCAAGTTGCCGCCGTCATCCACCACGGCCATCACCATGGGGACTCCGATCTCCCGGGCTTTGGCCTCCGCCGCCGCCAGCATCCGGTCGCAGTCGGCCAGGGTCAGCGCTGCGTCCGGTGGCTGGAGCGCACCTGGCGTGCCGTGGCTGTCCGCCATGGTGGCGGCCACCCGCCGGGCGATGCCCCGGACCAGCTGCCGGTGGGCCTCCAACCGGCCAGCGATGTGCAGATAATCCGACAGCCGGTTCAGAAAGGTGAGGATCACCTGCCCCTCGGGGGCCACGGGCTCCTCGGCACCCTCTGTATCGCCGCCGGCATACACCCGGAGCACCGCCCGCTCCGCCCGCCGGGCCACAGACCGGGCCAGGTGCAGGGCACCTGAACCGGCTGTGTCGCCAGGCAGCACCCAGTCGGTCTGAGGCGGCAGTTCCGCATCCGCCGCATCGATGGCCCGCTCCAGTTCCTTCGCCCACTCTGGGGAGACAGCTGTCGCGTACTTAGGAGAGGAGATGGCGGAGTTCACCTTCAGCAGCTTCGCCTGGATCTCGCGCAGGGCTGCGCCGATGGCCTCATCCTGCACCAGCCCCCGGGCAAGGCCCAGCGCGGACGAAAGTTCGTCTACCGTGCCCACCGCCTCAATCCGGCTGTGCAGCTTTGAGACCCGCCTTCCGTCTGCCAGGCTGGTCTGGCCCGCATCGCCCTTCCGGGTGTAAATCGACATCCCTTCATCCCTCCCGGGGTTTCTGATGCAGCAGGCTCGCGTTCAAGTCCAGCTGATCCACAATCCCTACCACTGCTGCGTCCACCGGCGCCTCCGGATTGCCGATGGCCATCCGCGCCGGACTGC
>ENA-OWPA01001400-OWPA01001400.1-bioreactor-metagenome-genome-assembly--contig:-NODE-1400-length-16100-cov-4.247519_pt1 | contig 16100 bp, 21 predicted proteins | sample MGYA00238139_ERZ651803 | MGnify/ENA primary metagenome ERZ651803 (study PRJEB26909, sample SAMN07631231) | bioreactor metagenome | isolation source: Switchgrass digestor | place: USA: Dartmouth...
AAGAGATGATTTCTGATTGCCAGTAACCAATTCCATGGGTATGGTCAATTTATCGCTTACTTTAATGCCATCATTCACTACTGTTCCAAGCATGAAAGTACAAAGCTTCTCATTGTTCAGATAGTTTTTAACGATTTCCTTTATTTCATTTATCATAGCATCACCTCTAAACTCATGGTGTGCACGGGTATAAACTCATGAGTTACTGATTTCACAATTAATCTCTTATTTAAACTAATATCTTCTATCCTGCCGTAAAAGCTGTTTCCGGCTCTTACTCTTGTATCACCCAAGCAGTTTAATGTTAATGTTTCCACTTCTCTGTTGTATAACCGTAAAAGTGTGTCAGCTTTTGCCTGAGCTTGTGAAGGGTTAGCATTGTTAAGTGTTTCAAAATATTGGAGTAGACCGTATTTAGTTATTGATTTATCATCTTTTGCAAAAATGAATTGATCGTCAATTGCTGTTTTAGTATCTCCAGGTAAATATATCTTTATCATGTTATAAAAATCATCATCAATTGATTTTTCATGCTCATAATCGTAACAGAGACTTTCATCGCCTAAAATTAAATTAAGTGTTAAATCTTCTAAGTTTCTAATAGTGATGCTACCAAATTCGTCTCTTAAACAGTACCATTTTCCTGTGTTTGTAAGTGTATCGCTTATTGCTGTATAAATAGTATCAAGCCAAGTATTGCCATCTTGCACTCTTGTAGGGAGCTTATATCGAGTATCAGTCAATATCCCTTTTCTTAGATTAAAATAATTGCACATTCTATTTACTAAAGTAGTTATCGTATCATTTTTTACTACTATAGTGTCCTTTGCTTTACAGTATCTTAATTGGTCATATGCAGTTATTGTAATCTCTTTACCTTTATTTCTGCCAACTTTAAATACAATGCCGTTAAAAATATCTGCGCCATCATATTTAAATCTTACCGGACTGCCATTTTTAATAATTAAATTATCATCTATATAAGAAAATTCAAGCTTGCTACATCCATCATTAAGCTTATCTGTATATGATATGGACTTCACAAGCTCACTTATTTCATACATTTTTTCATCGATTTTAACCAAGAACTCTATCATGGTATCACCAACTTTTGCCCAGGATAGATAAGATTAGGATTTTTTATTATATTTTTATTAGCTTCATATATTTTTGTATATTTAGAGCCATCGCCATAATATTTTTTTGCAATAGCCCATAAAGTGTCACCTTGTTGCACGACATATGATCCAGTACTTTTGGGAGACGCATTTGACGTAGATGTTTGTACTTTCGTTGACGCAACTTTTGCTGACTGTGAAGATGTGGTTACAACATATAATTTCTTACCATATTCTCTATACTCAACTAATTTAAAGCTTACATATTTATCTCCTTCTTCTCCGGCTTTCTCAGTTATAGTTAGTTCTTCAATTAATACAAGAGTATTTATATCATCACTAATTCCATTACTGGCTATAAACCGTACAGGTACTTTTCTCTGTCTCCACTGTTCAAAGAGTCTTAAATAAAAATCCGCATCTTTATACCTTTCTGAAGTTTCAACATAGTGCAGAGGATTATGGGGAAATTCACACTCAAAACTATATTCCTTCAGTTCTACATGCATAGGTACTGCAATTTGGCCTAATTTCAGTATCTCATATTTTTCAATTGCCTGAGTACTTGATACTTCTATCTCTTCTGGGTTAGTTGGGAGCCTGTAAGTTATATCATCCTTATCAAAAAACACTGAATAATTACTCATATCAATATGCCCCCTCTGCTGCCATTGCTATCTCTTCTCGCAGTATTTTCCTAATTCTTGCTGCAACTTTATTGACATCTGCTTCTTCATGGACATCCCCGAACTGTACAGTAGTCTGTGGTGCTAAGGTTACAGTCGTAAATTTGTTTATATAATCCCTTTCAGCAATATCACGTAGATATTTGAGATCCTCATCTGACATCTCGACTTCAACAGCATTATTATCACCTGTACCTTCCACAGTCAACGGGGTATTATACTTATTTGGATCATATTCGAATGGATTATTTATAGCATCTTTTAGTTCCTTTGAATATTTTTCATACGTATCTTTGAGCCATCCAGTCAAAGTAAAATCCTTTATTTTATCACTTGCATAATCTACTATTTTATCAAATCTTTCTGTATTTAAAGTTTTTAAAGGATCAATTTTTGCTTTCTCTAAGGAGCTATTGACCAAATCAGCCGATACGTTTATAGCTCTGTAAAAGTCACTTGCAACTTTATCTATAAGTTTACTCGTGTTTTTGCTTGTAAATTTGACATCAATGGTCTTTTTCCCGAAAAACTTAGCTACTGCATTATAGGTAGAAATTAAATCATTTAAAGGTTTAAGTATTGGCTCAAATGCAGATATTATTGCTTTTGCTATTGCGGCTGTAATAGCCACTACGATAAGCATACACTTTCTATAAAAGTTATTAAACTTCTTTATATCATCTATAACATGATTCCATACCTCAGCAAGCTTATTATAGATAGTTACATATGCATTATATGCCCTTACCAAAGTCTTCGCATTATGAGCCCATAACTTCGTCCAGAAACTACGAAAGCCTTCGCACTTTTCCCATAAAATCACGAATATAGCTATTAATACACCTAGTAAAATTATAATTATACCAATTGGATTAGCTGCTTGTGCAAGATTCAACGCCCATTGCGCCAATTGTACAAGTACCAGAGCACCTCTTACGTGCATTAATACAGTCCGGAAATATAACCAAGCTGCAGCTACTCCAAAAATAATAGGAGCTAGCTTACCCCAATTTTTGCTTATAAAGTTAAATAATTTAGATACACCTTCCACTGCCTTTACTGCAACATCTGCTATTGTTGCTAAACCAGAAATAAATCCATTAATAAATTTCTGAAAATCTTCTGAGTTAATTAAATTGCTGATTTTTTTCATCACAGGCCTAAATGCTTTTAGAGCTCCGTTTTTAATTTTATTCCATATATCAGCAAACGTCATTGGCATTTTTTCAAACTTTTTATTTATATCATCGGCAGCCGCAAACATAGCGTTCTTAATAATATCTGCCGTTATAGCTCCTTCAGAAGATAATTTTTTAAGTTCTCCTTTTGTCTTTCCCATATATTTAGCTATCGCATCATATATCATTGGAGCATTTTCCATTATTGATACTAATTCATCACCTTGAAGCCTACCAGAAGCCATCGCTTGAGCTAATTGTCTCATTGCTCCTTGCTGTTCAGATGTGTCAGCTCCAGCTATTTTAAATGATTTTTGAACAAGTTCAGTAAAAGCAACTAATTCATCAGTGTTCAATTTACCGTCCACAGAAAAGGCGTCACGTGCCATAAGACCCATTTTAGCAATTGCATCTGCCATATCTCCATAAGCACCTCTGGATCTGTTTGCAGCCGCAAATATTTTGTCCTGGAGTTTGGCCTGAGTTTGAAGGCCATCATTAATTAAAGCAAGCCTAGAAGCAGTATTTGTATACTCGTCTACAATATCCATCCCTTTTTTAATTGCTGCTAAACTAATAAATGTTTTAACTAATTTTCCTAATCCACTGCTTGCTGTATTTGCACTAGCTCCAGTATTTTCTAACTTTTTATTGAATTTATCTGTGGCCCCACTTGCATTTAATATTTTGTTTGTCGCTTCATCAGTCTTTTTATTAATTTTACTGATAGTTGATGAATAGCCATCAAATAATTTAAACATTGCTTTAAGGGTAGCCATTATCTTCTTCTGCCCCCCTTCTTCGACTTAATCCTGTTCATCTGTCTCTTTTCTTCTTCTATTCTTAACTGTATACTTGCATATATAAAAGCTCTTTCTTTGTCATCTATTAAATCATTGTTCATGCATTCGCCGGCTAATACTTTAGGTCTTATATGAAGTTTTTGAAGGGCAAAATGAGCCAGATTAAATTCGGCATCACCTTGCCTTATTCGTTTTTTACTTCCTCAATCTCCTCATTTATATCTGTATTCAAGCCACTTAATTCTTGTACTGCTTGAGCAAGCTCTGCAAACTCCCCAACATATAACATTGTTTTTAAAAGTTCTGCTTCTCCTAATACGCCGTAACTCTTCTGTAGTTCTGCATTTTTTAGGTCCGGGAATACTACTGCACTTGCAGTTAACTCTTGGATATAACCTGTTCTGTCAAATGTTTCATTACCTTTCTTGTCCCTTTTTGTATACTTTTTAATCAATTGCTCATTTTCTTTTTGTGTAACTGGTCTTATAACAAAAGGAACTGGCTTACCTTCTTCTTGAAATCTATTAGATACAATTACCTCTTTGTTTTCAACTTTTATTGGATTAAAAAAAGCTTTAAGCGTACTCATATTTTACATCCTCCTTAATAAAAAATAATTAAAGGAGCAGGTTCTAACCTACTCCTTAAAACCGATAATTTACCGGTAATTTAAAGCCCTGAAGATTTACAATTTCGTCAAATGTGAAATCTGTGTCAAAAGTGATAGGATCATCAGAGCTATCATCAAGTATTGCAACAGGAACACTGCTTAATATTACATTTGACAATACCACTTCCTGTTTACCGACAGTGCTTTGAGGATCCTCATTCTTAACTTGTAATTTCAAACCTTTATAATTACCGGTTCTAAGATATTTTATTGCTTGATTCAGCATTTCACTATTCATAAAATACATTGTCAATGAGCCGGTTCCGGTAGCACCGACTACCTTATGTTGAGTCATCCTATGGCCTAACATTCGCCTTTCCTGCACAGTTAAATCTATCTGAGCAGTTAGAGCTGATATTTCAAATAATTCTCTGTTTTGACCATCTATAGCGATATAAGCCTTTCCTTCATGAGATGATATAGTATCCGATATATTTGTATAGTTTTCTGGCATGCATCATCCCTCCTCTTCATCATTAAGATAACGTAACTGTTATATAGATTTTCTCAACGCTATCAACAGGCTGTATATAGCACTCTATAACAACATCATCAGTATCTGTCCCAGGCAAAACTGTAACATCCTCAGGAGTAAAGTTTTGAATAGCATTCAGCCTCTGTAGTTCGTTGAAGTATTCAATCAAGGTAGATCTCAGCAGCGACCGACCATCTTCATTATTGTTAACCTTACCAATATAGTTACTCTCAAAAATATTGACAATATCATTATTAATACCGTCAATAGTTCTGATAACTCGATTCTTGGTAAATGCTTTATTCTTTTCAGCTGTAATAGTGGTTAATGAATTAATATCATATACTGCTGTTACATTCTGAGCAGTATCAACCTTAAAAATAAATTCACCGGCTGTTATAGCTTCTTCCATCTCAGTTTTAGTCAATCTGGGTATTACATCAACAGCTCCCTCATACTTTCTGCCGGTGTTTGATTGATTAATATTAGCTCCTGCTGTTATTCCTGCCACCCATGCTGTTGCTTGAGCTGTTGTTAATTCAGTTCCATCAGCCAGTTTTATACCTTGCGTTACATTAATAATTGCTTCACTGTCAGCTGCATAATCAGCTAGCACAGCTTGTACTTTAACTCCTTCTTCATCTCTCATAGCTTTTATCCACGTTGCGATAGTTTGTTTATTAGTATCATAACTTGTTCCTGTATAAGGATACACCAATACATTAAAAGCTACAGTTTCCAATACTGCTAAAGCCTGTTCTACGGCAGAAGTATTATGAGATGAGCCTAAGTTATACACAATAACTTTCTCTGCTCCCTTTAAAACTTCGTTTACAAGTAATTTGTCTGCATCTGTAGCACCTTCTGGATATTCACTTTGATCCGTTGTTGTAATTGTATACATCTCTCCCGCCGTACCTACACTCATTTCTTGTAGTAATGCAACAATGCCCCTGTCACCCGCTGTTATGGATAACGGAGCTTTGGTAAGAAAATTAATGTAGGCACCAGGAAGTATCTTATTTTGACTGGTCCACGTTCCTGCCATATTAACCCTCCATTTCTATCTTTATATTAGCTGTATCCATCTTATTAAATGTCTCTACCTTTATCTCCGAGTAATTAATATCAAATGTTATATGCAACACGTTATCTGTTATATTAGCCTGCTTATTCTGCACCCTAAAGCTGCCAATCAGGTCAAGGCCCCTCAACAAGTTTTCCTGAACTTCATAACAATCATTTTTTATCTCTGTAGGCTTTTTATCACTAAAATATGCTATATCAAAAGACAGCAAACTTTTATATTTATTGCTTATCCTTTTGCTATAATCTTGATCTGTGAGAGTTATTAAAAAAGATGGTTGTCTAAAGTTTTGAGGGATATCTTCGTCATAGACAGTATATCCTGGATGTAAATCCAACAGCTTATTCGCAATAGCTTGTTTAACATCATTTATCATGTCTCCGGTTCACCCTCTCCACTTCTTTTCTAAACTCTTGCTCAAGGGTTTTGTCAACTTTATGAACTGCCTTCTCAAGCATGAATTGACCCGGTACCCATCCAACAGTTCGTCCGTCACTTGTTACTATTCTATGGCCATAATTAACATATGGAGCATAATAAGCAGTATTAACAATACCTTTTTCTATACCTCTAGCAGTCTTAGTTGTTGGCGTAATAACCCAGCTTCTGCGCATAAAGCCAGTACGTGCCTTCGTGTTGCGTTTAGCAACAGTTAATCCAATATTAACAGCCTTATTTAAGCATTTGACATCAATTTTACTTATATCTCCAAACATAGCTTTAAGCTCTTTCCGAAACTTATTAATAGCAGCTCTGTTTGCTCTCATATTGCTATTCATGCTGTATCCACTCGTTTCACAGAAAATTCTTGATGGCCACTATAAAGAAAGCCTTCACCAACTTTTAGCATAATCTGTTTGCCGTTTCTTTGGGTAACGACAACTTCGTCACCTTCTCTTAAATCTGTATCAGGGCTGCAGAAAAGAGTATAGGAATTAACCAAAGTCGGTACTCCATCCTCACCTGTATCGGTTAAGCTACCTTTGCTATAATGGCATTTAACACCTGTATAAAGTAATTCTGGTTCACTTTTTGTAATCCCGTCTACTGTCTTATCAGCCCACCTATATATGTCCATTTTGTCCTTCCATAATCTTTTAAGCGGATTCATTTTCTTGTCCTCCTGAATTGCTGCAGGAATTTTTTATCGCTTTCAGATAGTCCATAGATGGTTTCCTTTGAGATGTGGTCTGTATCATAAGTAATTGATGCATCCCCTTCTTTAATGGATTTAGCATCAAAGACATTATCAGAGCCATTCTCATTTTCATAGTCAATAATTGCTTTCACTTTTCTCCGGATAAAAGGCTCTAATACCTCAGGAAGCTCTTTCAGATTACAGTAGTTTAAAGTTTCTTGGATAACATCAGAGATTATAAGATCCTGGCTTGTATCTGATATATCCAGATTAGCTTTCACTAAAGCCTTTAATTCATTATTGAGCACATTACCAACTCCCCGCTGTATAGGACATTGACTTTACTCAGCATCCTCGTTGCTATTAAGTTCTCTACTATCCTCTTTAAGCAGTTCCATAAGCTCAGCCTTAGTCGCTTTCTTATCATACTCAATACCTTTTTCATCAAGCATTGCCATCAATTCATTTTTAGTAGGTTCTTGAACTGCTTTCTTTTGCTCTTCTAAAGATTTCTTTTGGTTAGCTATCACACGATCATGTAACCTCCTTACTCTTCTCTCATATAGCGTCATATTATCCATTGAATGATTCTCTCCTTTCATTAAAAGAGAGGCTTGTTTAGCCTCTCTTTATGCAGTCTTGAATACAAATTTTACAATACGGATTTTCTTTGGCTCATATACTCTGGCCCAGTTAGTCCCGGTAGCTAACTCTGTAAGATTCGGGAATACTTTTGCAGTTCCGTTTTCCGGTTCGACCCATTTAACTCCACGTGGATGCAGTATAGATATCTTTCTGTTTACCAGAATATCTTCACCTGCTAATGACATGCCATTATGCACAACTTCAGTCTGCCTTATGTCTTTATGGCTGCCATTGCCCCATGCAATAGCACCTGCGCCAAACAGGTAAGCCTCCGATGCTCCTGTTTCAGTATCAAATGCAATAGAGTCATCAACAATTACTCTTTTACCCATGAAATAAGGGATTCTTACCTTACCTTGTGATTCTTCTACGTATTCAATCAGGTCATTCTTTGCCAGATAGGTTTCAGCAGCACTATGAATCATTACTCCTGTAATCAAATCCTTTGCATCTCCCATTTTTTGTATTGCATCCAAGAATGTTCTACCACTGATTAAAGCCGCATCTCCTGTCTCTGTGGTAATGTCATGAACTTTCTCCTTCATGTTAGATGCGTCAAAAATACCATCCAGAATAGACAACAGAATTTTCTGATACTGTCTGTTCCAATATGCTGCAAATAAATCAGCGATTGCACGCATTGGATCATCACCTGATAACATAGCAGAAAGCGCATTTGCACCAAAAGACTTCACAAAACCCAGCTTTCTAGCAACGTCTGCATTGGATCCAATGTTTCCAGGAGTATGCTCGCCTTCATCGTCCATTACTTCTGGGTCACCAGTAAGGTCTTCCCAAAATGGCATATTAATTAAAACGTTTGGCCCACTCGCCAACTCATCAAACTCTCTATTATTTTCCGCTATTCCACTCTGAATTAAAGCAGACAACTCCATTGTACGATTAATTGTATATGGAGTAAAAACTTCCGGTTCAATAACATCAGCTATTCTTGTTACTGGCATTAGTCACACTCTCCTTTTTTATTTTGTTTTAAGCATTTGCCATTAATTGTCGAGCAAGTTCTGGATTTTCCCTTAAAATCCTACCTTGCTCTGTTAAATTAAAGTGTTCTTTGCTCCATGGATTTTTCTGTCCTGATGGACTGCCACCGGTATTATTAGGTTCCTTACCTTTAACTGGTGGAATGAAAAGATCCTTGTATTGTTCTTTAATTGCTTTTAGCTGCTCATCAATGCCGGATATAGTCCCATCTGCATTGACCACTAATTTTGTCTTATCAAATTTAGTTATCAGCAGATCCGGATATTTAGTATCGGTCAGCTTAGCCTGGATTGCAGCATTAATGGTCATGTCTTTTATTTTTGCTTCATACTGTTCTTTTGTGGCTTTATTAGCTTCCTGAAGATCCTTGATGGTTTTCTCAAGCTCTTCATTACCTTTAACCTTATCTTGCAGTTCTTTAAGTTGTTTATCCCTTCCCTTAATCTGCTGTTCCAAATCCTTTTTTGTCTCGTTTATTTCATCAAAGCGAGCCTTTGGAATATACCCCTTAAGTTCCTCTTTATAAGCAGACAAAACCTTGTCAGCCTGTTCTTCTGTGAGTCCCATTTCAAGCAGCTGTTCCTTCGTCATATCCATTCCCCTTTCATCTTCACTACGCTTTTTTTCGTGGTCGCTTCCACGAGTGTCTCGTTCTTTTACGCCTGCGATACCAGAAAGGCGGCATATAAAAAGGCACCTAACAAATCGTTAGGCACCTCGAGTATTAAGTGCAAAATAGACCCCGTCGCGTTTCACGACGCCCTCTATTTATGTAAGTGCTTATGTTATTATATCTGCTATTCCCTTAGCCAAATTAGCAGCTTTTTTCATAGATGAATTCTCCTCGAGATATTCAAGCCCCTTTAGTGTAATTCTTAAATTTACTAGCTTAACTCCCTTCATTCCCATACTTCTGATATAATGTACTCCATCTATGTATCCATTTTCTTGAAGCATAACCATGATTGCTTCCCATCTGTTTTGGCTTATCCCTAATGCTTCAGCAGATATTAAGGATAAATCAGGCTCTTCATAATCCATAGCCCTTTCTAACACTTTTAAAATTTTATAGATGATTTTAAAGTTGTCCATAAAATCACTCCCTAACAAAATACCACCTGCCGCTATTTATGCGATAGGTGGTATTTAGGCTTCAATTACCTCGATTAGTTTTATTTCGTTTTCGTAAACCCCGATAATCCCTTGGTCGTTTTCGATTGAAATATTATCACCATCCGGGTCCGTCTCATCCCATTCATCAGAATCCGTAAAAGCTATTACACGACCTTTTATTACTTTTTCATCGGTCGTGACAACTTTTACATTCTTACCTTGATATTTGCATAGGTTCACTACTTCTTAACCTCCTTCCTTGGTAATACAGGTGCAATAGGCACACTATTCTTTCCGTATTTTATTTGGATTCGATTGGTTGGTGTTGTGGTCCCGTCAATATTATGCACTGTCCCCACTATAGAATCTGTATCTACAAACTCCTCATTAATCAACTTTTTCGTATGTCTGTTTAAAAATATCTGGCTTGCAGGGATAAAACTCGCCTTTTACGCCTTTGATGATGTAATCGCCCGGTTGTGCTTTCATAACCCCTTCAAGCGTGATAATTTCCAGATAATTATTCCCAACTGGCTCTCTAACATATCTGTCATAAGGCCGTCCACAAAACTCAAAAATATCGGCTGAATTTTTCCCATCATATTGTATGGCCTCAATTACCACAGGCTTTTTTCGATATTTAGCCATTTTCTCACCTCCAAATGGGCATAATAAAAGCACCTGACTACCCAGATGCTTGTTTGTGGGTATAAAAATACCGCCTACTACCGTTATTCGTGATAGGCGGTATTATTTCATCTGATTATATTTGCAATTGTCACATATTTCTCTCGCTTCTTCTCGATTTATCTTATCTTCAAGAATTTCTGGCTTGATTAATCCATACACCACGTTATTAATTTCATAACAATAAGCATCATCAATAATTCTGTTAAGCAATGGACACATATACTCACTTTCCATGTTTCTTTAACACCTCCATTATGGCCTTCGCTCCCTCATCGTACGACGAGGCAGGAAAAGCGGTAATCAACATCTTTTCATTAACTATTATCCCTGCTGCTCCTTTTTCGCTATAATATACATTTCTTCTGTCGTTGTCCTGTTTAAACATTACCTTAGCATCTTTTATAAAACCTTTAATGTCCTGATCCTTAAGATTCCTTTCAGCCATTCTTTTAAGTGCATGTTTGTGCATTTTTTCGTAATCAATAGGGATTGGCTTTACTGCAACTCCGATTTTTTCTGCAACAACACCTTTGGAGATTAATTCCTGAATATCTTTATTAATCTTGAAATATTCCTGGTTGCTTTCAGGATATTTCTTTTTATATCTATAATAGGCTTGGGTCTCTTCCCACTTTTCAGTATTATTATACTTCAAATTTTGGAAATCATCAATAGAGCTTACACCCAGATCCTTGCCCAAAACCTTTTTGTATCTCTCGTACTGCTTCCTGTCAGCATACCTGTTCTTCCACTTCTTTTCCGTAAGGATAGCTTCCGGATTGTTTTTAATGTATTTGTCATACCATTCTTCATATGTCATATTTGCAGGAACTTCATAACTCTTGCCTGACTTAGGATCCCTTGCAACCCTGGTGCCTTCATTCTCAACGTCCTCATAATACGGTACCGTTGTAGTCCTGCAGAACGGATGGAAAGGTGGATAATTAACTCCTACTACAGCTTTATCTACGTCATATATTTTCCCATCTTCGCTCCTGCATATATCAGAAGTTTTCATATCTAAAGTTGCAAGTATTTGGTATTTTTCTACTCCATCTTCTTTATATGCTGCTAAAGTCCCCTGTTCAATAATAAAGCTGCTTTCCGTGTGCAGCAGCCTATATGCTTCATATTCCTTCGTCTTGAATCTCTTTGCAAAATCCTTTGCTAGTGTCTGAGGATTTCGCCCCTGGACCAACATTGTAGTTATTGACTCTGTTAGCTGTTGCAGCATATGGTTCTTTTGCTTCCACAGTCGTGTGCTGAAGTTTGCACCGTTAAAAGGGTATTTTATTAATTCTTCTATTGTTGCAGGGTTAACTTGAGAAAACTCCGCGTGGAATCCCTTGTAAACATCAATGTTATACCATGTTCGATAATATGAATCAGAATATACTTCTTTCAGAAGTTCTTCTCCCTTATACTGATATTCAATACCATATAACTGCTGCAGAATAGCATCTATTTGTTTTTCAAGCGCCTGATATCGTGTTATCCTGGCCTTTATAGACATATTATTAAGCTCAAGATTGTATTTACCCATATTCTCATAAGCTTTATTAATAAAGTCCTGCAGTTCCCCTATTTCAGTTTTACTTAACATCTTTTGCGCTTCAGCATATGTAACTTTATTTTCATTAGCATATCGCACATAAAAGTCATTAATGACTCCTTGAATTTCTTTTTTTGCTTGTTCAAATGCTTTTTTAAGGCCTTTGTAATATTCATTTACTTTCTTCTCACCAGCAAGGTATTTAAGTTCCTGCCGTTTTTCCCAATATGTATTACCAGGCATCATTCATCACCATTTTCCCCAGTTTCGTCAAACATATCTGTTTCCTGCAACTTACTCTCTTCATCAATTTGCTTCAGCTCAGATTCAACGTCCTCCACCCACGGATGATTAGCAACTATTGTTTTATCTGATATTATACCTTTGCTGTTCTGGCAGTCTGCTATAGCTTGTGATTCATTAATAGCGATATCTCTATTGAACACTATTGTTATCTCTTTATCTGATACAGGTTGATTTGTTATTTCCATGTACATGTTTACAAAATACAGCAGTTGCTCAAATGCCCATTTAAAGTTGTCTTCCATGGCATTGCATTTTAGATCTAATCCGGAATACATAAATTTCAATGCTATTCCTGAAGGACTGTTACCAAGCTTATCTGAGCTCTTGTCAACACCTTGGCCGAAATCGTATATATCTTTTTTAAGTGTTTCGTAATGTTCTTTCGCTGCTTCGATGTTTATTGTGCTTTCAATCTTGTCCAGTCCTCCATCTTCATCAAGTTTTACTGCTCTATAATATGCTAAATCTCTCATAAATTCACTTAAGCTTTCGCCGCCATAACCTCTAAGAGCAAATATTATATTCTTAATGTCTTCCAACTCATTGGCTATATCGGACCTTGTCAAGTCATAATTATCTACAAGTGTCTTAACAAATTGCAAATCCGGTAATTCCATATCATTATTTTTAAATGGAATGAATGGCACTCTGTTCCAACTACCTGGTTCATTGCCAACTTTAAAATGCCCTTCATAAGAATTTTCTTCATCCAAATACATTTCGGCATCCAGGATTACTTCACCATTTTGCATAACATAGTAATCTACTGTTTCAGAAGTCCAATATTCAATTTTTGTAACTATCTTCTTTTCTTTTCCCTCATAAGTTTCTACGTCATAGTAGCGTATAAAAGCCTGCAATTCCTCATGATCATTGTCTATCCAGACAGGTATACACTGTTCAGAAGGTATTTTCATTGTTTTGAAATTACCATCTGCATCAATATATACATGAAGCCAGGCAATACCTTTATTACTTGCTTCTGTCCCCAATTGAGCAAATTTCTTTTGAAATCTCTTGCCCAGCGTATCACTTACTGCTTTTAGGTAGTTCTTATCATCACAAATTAATGTATATGGCTTAACCAATAGATAATTCACTTTGTCATCTACCAGAGTATGCATAAACCCATGAGCCAGCTTATTATTAGTCTTTGTTTCATCTACTACTGGCTGTTCATCTTCATAGCGAATCATCTTTCGCTCAAGTATATCATTCTCCACCTTGTAGTATTTCTCACCTTTAATCATTAACTGGCGTTCCGGAGAAGTATTAAACTCATCTATGAATATTTTTATAATTTCCTCTGTTGTAAGAATGTTAATACTATTATTGAATACCATTGTTTCACCTCAATATCTTTATACTCGCTTGTCTCATATCATCTTCAAGTGCATATCTAACAGCATCTATTGTATGATTGTCTTTATCAGGATAAGTGCTTATGACTTCACCGTTTTTGTCTGTTTCAAGTGCATAATTTATAAATTCCTTTGCAGCTCTCGGACATCTCTCTGGATCAATTATTATTTCTTCGATTTCCTCTGATAAAAACTTAATTCCATAGTCAACGGAATCAGGTCCTTTTTTGGCTCCTTTTATTCTCATCCCATAGCTTTTTAACTCAGCTATTGACTTTGGTTCAGAGCTGTCTGCAATAGTCATATGCGATGTATGTTCATTAATGCTGTTATGTAACTTTCTATTTGATATTTGTAACCCACTAAATTCATAAAACAAATACAATTTTCTTCTTGTTTTATCATAATGCATTTTTTCAAAGGCTACTGGATCTGCTGCATATCCAAAGTCAAGGCCCTGCCTAATTCTATCAAACACTTTAATCTCTTCATCTGTGATTTTCCTGAGTGTAACGTTCCTGAATATTTCAAGACCTGTTCCGGTTTCTTCACCGAGGTATTCATGCCGGTATGCCATCTCATTTGTTTTTTCCAGGTGCTTAGCTTCCACCAAGAATATGCTACCTAACCATTCAACCGGTACCGATCTGTAATCCGAATGATGTACAAGTCTTCCTGCCTTTTGTATTTTTGCTTCCTGGTTCACCCATGACCTGGAAGACTTAGGCGGGTTGTATGTATAAAAAACTATAAACTTTTCCCCACCACGCATAAGCGATTGATTGATAGTTCTTATTTCTTCAGGTCCATAAAATTCGTCTAACTCTTCATACCAAATATATTTTATGTAGCCTTTCTTTACTTTGGTTGACTTTATCTTCTTAGGCTTATCGGCTCCCCGGAATAATATTTTTTGGCCGGTTGGTAAGTATACCATTTCCATAGGAGACTTTGTGCATTTCCATTTATCAGATACACCCAATTTGTCAATTGCCCATTCCAGTTGTTCATAAACACTATCTTTAAGAGTATCCTTTACTTTTCTTAATGCTACTGCATTAGTATATTCGCTTTTCTGGGCATCTCTCATTATACCAAGTATAATCTCAACACTAGCAAACGTGGATTTAGTAGACCCACGACCACCCTTAAGCATATACTCGGTGTATAGGTTTTCTTTTATAGCTTTATGGACGCAATAAAAAGAAGGTGCGATTAATCCAGATAATTTAACCTTCATCATCATCACCTTCTATATCATCAATTATAGTTACTTTTTCAACACTGTCCGGAATTTTTGTCTGAGTTTTTAAAAGCTCCAGCTTCTTTTTGTCATATTCAATTTTGTGTTTATCCATCGGATTCATCAGGAAGTATCTATTTAACCATTCTAATGACTTACACCGGTCAAGCAGCTTAATACTTATACCCTCTCTACCTTCCTTTACCTCTTTTATGAGTTGCGTATCTACTTTTGATGAATCTTTTAGCCTAACTACATTAACCTTCTTAGTTACTTGATTGCCTTTTTTATCTACCACCGGTCCGAATATCCCCATTACCGGTACCTCTTCTTGACCAAATGAAACATAATCGCCAATGTCAGCAAATGCAACCCTCATATGGAACTCTACCATGTCTTCTTCGCTGACTGCTATCTGCTGCATCTTAAGTTCTTTTAGCCTTTGTATTTCTTCTCTAACCTTAACATTTCTTAACAGTTCTGACCCTTTTACCATAGCTGATTCATAACTGCATCCGTATGCTTTTAAATAACTTTGTGTTGCATTAAATGACTTAACATAGTACAAACAAAAAAGCCTTTGCTTATCAGTTAAATCAGGATTTTCAATTACCTGTTCAACCTCTTTCGCAATAGGCTCTTTTTTTATGTTCTTTTTATTGGAACGTTCCATATTTTTTAGGAACGTTCCGTTTAATTTTTGTTCCCATTTATCTTTATTCTTCCATCCCCGGATAGTACCAGGTGGAAGATTTAATTCTTTTGCTATGGCGATTAAATCAATATTCCCGTTATGCTGTCTATATATTTCAAATGCTTTATCTCTTTCTGGACTTCTTTGCTTTGGCATAACTACATATTCACCACCTCACCTCATTCATGTTTGTTTTTATATAAGAAAAAAGAGCCTTTAGGGCTCTACAGATTATCCTGTTCTGAATTGCTTTCAATAAAAAACTCCATGAAATCTCTTCCAAACTTGCTAATTATAAAAGTATCATGTTTCTCTATATGTTTAAACCTTTTAAGA
>ENA-OWPA01001406-OWPA01001406.1-bioreactor-metagenome-genome-assembly--contig:-NODE-1406-length-16069-cov-2.979552_pt1 | contig 16069 bp, 10 predicted proteins | sample MGYA00238139_ERZ651803 | MGnify/ENA primary metagenome ERZ651803 (study PRJEB26909, sample SAMN07631231) | bioreactor metagenome | isolation source: Switchgrass digestor | place: USA: Dartmouth...
GGATCTTGGCTTATTCAACCTTAAGCCAGCTGGGTTACATGGTAATGGCTATGGGAATTGGAGCCATGACCGCGGGAATGTTCCACTTGATGACTCATGCTTTCTTTAAGGCCCTGCTCTTCCTGGGCGCCGGCAGTGTTATTCACGCTATGGCCGATGAACAGAATATCTGGAAGATGGGGCGCTTGAAAGATAAAATGCCAATTACCACCTGGACCTTTGTTATCGGGGCTCTGGCTCTGGCCGGTATTCCGCCCCTGTCCGGATTCTGGAGCAAGGATGAAATACTCCTGGGGGCTTTTGCCGGCGGGCATATGGGTCTTTACCTGCTGGGAACCCTGGTAGCATTTCTGACTGCTTTCTATATGTTCCGGCTGATTTTTGTGGCTTTCTTCGGCAGCAACAAAGGTGGAGAACACGCTCATGAGTCACCGGTGGTGATGACGGTTCCGCTGCTGATTCTGGCAGTTCTGGCGGTGGTAGCAGGATTCGTAGGTTCCCCGCTGATGGATTATGCTTTTGCCCATTATGTAACTTATCCCGGTGCTGTCCATCATGAACCCAATATCATGGTGATGGTGATTTCCGCTGGGGTAGCTGTAGCCGGTATAGTCCTGGCCTGGGCTATTTACCAGAAGGAATTAATCAACCACCTGGCTTTACGGGAAAAATTCAAGGGTATTTATACCCTGCTATACAACAAGTACTACATTGATGAAATCTATCACTGGCTGGGTCAGAGATTCATTGACGGAACCGCCCAGGTTTTATTCTGGTTCGATATTCATGTCGTAAACGGCCTGGTCAATGGGATCGCCGCTGTCACCGGCGGCGCGGGCAAAGCGCTGCGCTATACGGAAAACGGACAGGTGCAGACCTATGCCGGGTACATGTTGGCTGGAGTAATCGTCATCATAGGGCTGGTTGTGATTGCCGGCTTTGCAATGTTTGTATAAGGGGGTGAAGGTATTGAGCAGTTGGCCAATTTTATCAATTACACTATTTGCACCGGTGGTAGGAGCCATATTGATAATGCTTCTTCCCCGGAACAATGAAAAGGCGATTAAAATAACCGCAGCCGTATTTACCTTTGTCAGCTTGATCCTTTCCCTCTGGGTATGGATGGCGTATGATCGCAGCCAAGGCGGTATGCAGTTTGTTCAGCAAATTCCCTGGGTATATGATCTGGGTGTGACCTTCGCCCTGGGAGTGGATGGGATAAGTATTCCCATGCTGCTGCTTACCAACCTGATTGGGTTTAGTGCTGTTTTTGCTTCCTGGAAGGTAGCAGATCGGGTTAAGGAGTTCTTCAGCCTGTTGCTGATCCTCATTACCGGGGTTATGGGAACCTTTATAACCACCGATTTGTTCATATTCTTCATGTTCTATGAAGTGGTAGTTATACCGATATACCTTTTGGTAATCATGTTCGGCAGCAGCAAACGGGTTACCAAGGAATATGCCGGTATGAAGCTGACCATTTACCTGTTAATCGGAAGCGCTTTCCTCCTGGTGGGTTTGATAGCTCTGTTTGTGCAGTCCAAGGCGATTCTGGGCTACCCCACTATGGATATTTTCAAACTGGCCACCATTGATTTTCCGCTGGGATTCCAGATTTTCGTATTTGCCCTTATGGCCTTTGGATTTGGAACCCTGCTGTCCATGTTCCCCTTCCATGCCTGGTCTCCGGATGGTTACGCGGGAGCGCCTACAGCCGTAAGTATGATCCATGCCGGAGTGCTTAAGAAAATCGGCGGTTATGGACTTATCCGCATTGGCGTTATGATACTGCCGGGAGGAGCAGCCTATGTTGCTCCGGTAATTGCGGTACTGGCATTGGGTAACGTGATTTATGCGGCTTTCATCTGCTTAAGTCAAAAGGACCTCAAGTACATTGTGGGATATTCCAGTGTAAGTCATATGGGATATGTGCTGATTGGTATTGCAGCCTTGAATCTTATCAGTATCAACGGTGCCATTATCATGATGTTTGCTCATGGTGTTATGGCGGCCCTGTTCTTCTCCATGATCGGCAATCTGTATGAAAAGAGTCATACCCGCAATGTGGACGATTTCGGCGGTCTGGCTCACCAGATGCCGAGACTGGCAACCGGCTTTATGATAGCCGGACTGGCTTCCTTAGGTCTGCCGGGCATGGTTAACTTTATCGGGGAATTCACCATATTTATCGGTGCTTTTAATACCTATAAGGTTTTAACCATTTTAGCGGTCTCCGGAGTAATTTTTACTGCTCTGTACATCCTTAGAACTCTGGGAGCGGTTTTGTTCGGACCGCGCAAACCGGAATGGGATCACCTGGAGGACCTGAAGGGTGCGGAAATGGTACCTCTGGTGGTACTGGGTGCGGCTATACTAATCGGCGGCATAGCCCCCTTCACCTTAATGGATTTGATTAATCTGGGGGTGGGTGACCTGGTTGCCCAACTGGGATCGCTGCAGATAGGAGGGATGTTCTAATGCCCTGGGCACTGCTTGCTGTGGAAATAAGCCTGGCTCTGTTGGGTCTGCTTTTGCTGGTCCTGGGTCTGGTGCTGCCTGAAAAAGGGCGCCGGGTTATGCAGCCGGTGGCAGTAATAGGACTGCTGGGAATTCTAATCCTGGGCGGAGGACTATATACTGTTAATTTCAGTCTTTTCTCCGGAAACTACTACATTGACCCCTTTGCCAGCTTCTTCAAACTTCTGTTTATAATAGCCGGTATACTGGTAATTCTTAGTGCCGGGCGTTACCTGGAGCGGTTCCAGGAACGGGTCAATGAGTTTTACAGCTTAATGATATTCGCCCTGTTGGGTATGGTGGTTATGGCCTCAGCCGGGGAAATGATCACTTTGTATATCGGCCTGGAACTGATGACCATCAGCTTCTATATACTGACGGCTTACCTGCTAAACGATAAGCTGTCAGCGGAAGCAGGTCTGAAATATTTGATTCTGGGCGCCCTATCATCAGCCATCATGCTGTTTGGTATCAGCCTGGTTTACGCTGTTACCAAAACAACAGTAATCGCTCAGATGGCCTTTGGGTATACCAATGAGCCGGTTTTAATTGCCGGTATAATCATGATTTTGGCCGGTTTTGCTTTCAAGGTATCTCTGGTACCCTTCCATATGTGGGCTCCGGATATTTACCAGGGAGCACCCATACCGATTACTGCTTTCCTGGCGGTGGGCTCGAAAGCTGCTGCTTTTGCCGCCCTGGTGAGAGTATTCGTAGCAGCTTTTCCGGTTACCATTTTCCAATGGCCATTGCTGCTGGCAGTGCTGGCGGCTATCACCATTGTAGTGGGCAACCTGATCGCTCTGGCCCAGGACGATATTAAACGCCTGCTGGCCTATTCCAGTATTGCTCAAGCGGGATACATCCTGGTTGGTCTGGCGGCCTACAACGGTTATGGCTTGAAAGGTGTACTGTTCTATGCCATGCTATATGTGTTTTCCAATCTGGGTGCCTTTGCTGCGGCAACCCTGGTGGAGGTGGAAACCGGCAGCACAGATATCAAGGCTTTCAACGGCTTGGCCCGGCGTTCACCAATGGCAGCGGCTATCATGACCGTGTGTATGCTGTCTCTGGCAGGAATTCCGCCTCTGGCTGGTTTCGTAGGGAAGTTTTACCTGTTTTCCGGGGCTATCCAGTCAGATATGATTTGGCTGGCTTTTATAGGTTTGATAATGAGCATGGTCTCGGTTTATTACTACCTGCGGGTGGCCAAAGCCATGTATATTGGCCCCTGTGAAGACACCAGTGCCATTAAACCGGGCGCGGCCTTAGGTTTCGCCCTCTGGGTCTGCCTGATTGGAACCATCATGTTCGGATTATACCCGGCACCCTTGTCCAATCTGGCCCATTTCGCCATACAAATGTTCCTGTAAAATTCGCAAATATATTCCTCTGAGAAAGGGTAGACTATGGAAAAACATGGTCTACCCTTTGTTTGTTTAAGGAGGAATGTTGGCGTGAGCTTTAGTTTTCATCCCTTGGAAGGCGGCTACGAAATTCCCATGCGGGTCGTTGGGGCCAATATATACTATGAATGGCTGATTTACATTTTGATGTGGATTCCTATCGGCATTTTTCTATACGGGGTCTACAAACGGGTCCGCATATGGATGCAAGCTAGAGGAGAGACCCATCGCAAGGAACCGGTTGGTAAGAGAATTGGCTCCTTTCTTGCCAATACCTTCGGTCAGCTAAGGGTGATAGAAAAGCCCTTGCCGGGATGGATGCATTTTTTGCTGTTCTGGGGTTTTGTGATACTGTTGCTTGCCACGGCCAGTTTTGCTCTATGGAATATAACCGGGTTTCCGCCTATGCTAGGCAATATCTACGTCTATTTTTCCTCGTTTGTGGATATCATGGGTTTTCTGGCTATGATAGGCGTAGCAGTTCTGGCTTATATCCGCTATGTCCAGCGTCCTGACCGCCTAAACGACACCAAGCCCCTGGATGGCTGGATATTGCTCCTGATATTTACCATACTGCTGACCGGGTACCTTATCGAAGGTCTGCGTATAGCTGCCCAGATTAAATTAGCTCCTACCATGACCGCCATTGCCTATGAACGCACCGCTTCACCTTTTGGATGGCTTTGTGCCGGTTTGTTTTCGGGTGCGGCCCTGGAAAGTACCCTCAGCTGGCACCGCATCATGTGGTGGTTTCACATGGCGATTTCCTTCCTGTTCATAGCTATGGTGCCTTATACCAAGCTGTGGCACATCTTTACCGGTATGACCAGTTACTATGCCCGGGATTACCAGCCGCAAGCCGCACGGCTGGTGGAAAATATTGAGGAAGCTGAGACCTATGGAACAGAGAGACTTGAGGAATTTGGCTGGAAGGACCTGTTGGACCTGGATGCCTGTATCCGCTGCGGCAGGTGCCAGGAAGCCTGCCCGGCCTATAATACCGGTAAGGCTTTGAATCCCAAGATAACTATAATCCAGGCTCTGAAAAAACACCTGGACAACAAGTCCCCCTATATGCTGGGTGAAGGCAGCGATGATCTTGAAGCTGTCACCATGACCACCGAAGCTGAAATCGAAGGAATAAAAGAAACGGAAAAGAATATGATCTACGATATTGTAACTCCCCAGGTGTTGTGGGACTGTACCAACTGTCTGGCCTGTGTGTATCACTGCCCCATGTTTATTGAACATGTTCCCAAAATTATTGATATGCGCCGCAACCTGGTGATGTGGCAGGGCGATATGCCCAGTGAAGCTCAGATGGCCTTTACCAATACGGAGCGCAATTACAATCCCTGGGGAGTGGGTTGGGCGAACCGGGCGGAATGGCTGAAAGAAAGAAACATACGCGATCTGATTACCCTGCTGCCCGAGGATGAAGGTGATTTTGAATACCTGCTCTTTGCCGGATGTGCTGCCGCTTTTGATGACCGCTACAAGAAAGCAGGGGAAGCCCTGGTGCGGCTCCTGCACAAAGCCGGCCTGAAAGTGGGTTACCTGGGGACCGAAGAATACTGCTGCGGTGATTGGGCCAGAAGACTGGGCAATGAATACCTGTGACAGACCTTGGCCAGCCAGAATATCGAGTCTTTTCAGCGCTACAATGTCAAGAAAATCATCTGCATCTGCCCCCATGGCTACAACACCATCAAGAATGAGTACTCCCAACTGGGCGGCGAATTCGAGGTATATCACAGCAGTGAAATCCTGGCCAAATTAATCGCGGAAGGAAAACTTAGAACTGCCCAGAACCAAAACCGCCGGGTCAGCTATCATGATTCCTGCTTTATGGGGCGCTATAACCAGGTCTATTCCCAGCCCCGGGAGGTTGTTGCCGCTGCTGGCGGAACCATTCTGAGCATAGAGAAGTCCAAGGAGTTCGGCTTCTGCTGCGGTGCCGGAGGAGGCCGCATGTGGCTGGAGGAAAAAGCGGTAGAAGGGTTCAAACGCATTAACCAGACTCGTACCGAACAGCTTTTGGAGGTCAATCCGGATACCGTGGTAGTCAACTGCCCCTACTGTATGACCATGATAAGTGACGGGGTAAAAGAAATCGACGAGGAAGGCAAAATCCCGGTTCTGGACATCTGCGAACTGCTCTGGCAGTGCCAGGAATAATCGGGACAGGAAGATAGGGAGACATTTTAATTTGTCTTCCTGTCTTCCTTTTAGTTTCATTTGACAGCCACAATCACGGAGAATTTATGATAGGAATACAGGCATTTTACCTCGGAAAAATGACATTTGTATAACATCTCCATCTGGGCTTCCACGGAACATTCCTTATCCAGCTTGCGGCGTTCTCTCCACAGTTCAATATCCCGTTCCGTCAACCCGCTGGACAATAACTGCTTTTCCCAATACAAATCAAACCATCTATTCATATTAACTGTTCCGGCGCAAAACTGGTCATAATTAGCCAACACTCCACCCGCAGGCAGCCTATCATAAGTGCGCCTGAACAGATCTTCTTTTTGGGCATCTTCCAAATGGTGAATTGACAGTGCTGAGATAACCGCATCAAAATCCCCCGCGGGGAGTTCCCTGGAATAATCCAATACTTTATGTTGTACTCTATCAATTCCGGCAAATCTTTTTTTGGAAATCTCCAGCATTTCATCAGCGATGTCAACTAGGACATATTCCGCGGAGGGACATTCTTTATACCAGTAATATGACAGCAATCCTGTCCCAGCCCCCAGATCCAGTACACGCCCCGGTGCATTAATATTGGCCATAATCAGCTTAGTAGTGTTTTCATAAAAATCATCAAAGCAAGGAATAAACTTTCGGCGATTGCCATCATACTCTTGGGCAATCAGATTGAATTGTTCTTCTATAGTCATACTTTTTCCCCTTAATATAGATAGGTTAATTCTTATCGTTTATGAACTCTGTTTACGGCTGTACCTATCTTTTTGAGCGAAAAACGTTATATCCGCATAACCTGCATATATTTTGCCGGAATGCTTAACCCCCTTGGGGATAAAATAACGGTCGCCTTTCTCATAGATACGTTTTTCTCCATCAATCACCAGCTCGATTTTACCCTCAAGAACAATGCCCCATTGACTCTCGTGTTCATGCTCCGGTAAGTCAACATCCTCAGCAAACTCCATAAAAATGATTTGATGATTATCTGCCTGCGACAAGTAAGCTTTTACCCCATTTAGGGGCATATCCGCTTCGGGCAGATTCCTAATGGGTTCGGGGAATATGGACTTACTCATATTTATCTCTCCTTCACTCTTTATTCACAGATTCAAGTACTTTCATTTCCTCTCTCATTCAGATATTACTCCATATTTGCCCATTAAAGAAGAATTATAGAAATTATTGAGAACGAATAAAAGGGACTATTCCATTAGAATAGCCCCCTTTTGTCACGCTACGATTTGCAGTGCCTGGGTTTTTCCCATTTAGGGACAAAACCGTTCTGCTCCAGCATTTGGTAGCGTTTTTCCATCCGAGAAATTATTTCCTTTCCTCTTTCCTCAGATAGGACTCCATATTCAACATACTTGGAGATCACTTCTTTTTTCTTGCTCAGAATATCCTGGTACAACTCACCGAGTTCCTGCTTCTGCTTTTCTGTCAACTGGACATCACTTTTGGCTGCTTTTGCATCGACAGCAGCACATACCGGAGAACCTATTGCAGTTAGAAAAGCGAAGGTCAACAGAGATACTACCAGTGTCTTCTGAAGCTTTGTGATGGAAAGCCCTCCTTTCTCGGTTGGATATTCATAGTTTTTGTTGTTGGGAATACTTTATGTTGATAATTTTTTGCAGTAAGCAGGATAAATGTCCGCCTGCCATTCTATTCTCTTGCTTATATTGCAAAAGAATGGGCTATACTAGGATAGAAAACATTGCCAGGCAACAAGGAGGATGAACGTGGAAGCCAGGAAACGTGAGGATATAGCTGAGGAATACCGTTGGCAGCTGGAAGACATTTATAAAAACCAGGACGAATGGGAAAAGGATTTTAAGCGGGTTAGGGAATTAATTGAACAAATTGGACCTTATCAAGGCAGGGTAGGAGAGTCTGCGGCGACCCTGAAACAGGTTTTGGACATTTTAAATGAAATGCAGCGCAAGGTAGACAACCTCTATGTATATTCCCGCATGCGGCGGGATGAAGACAATTCCAACGGGGAGTACCAGACCCTGTTTGACCGGGCGGAAGGCCTGAGCGTACAGAGCAACAGCGCAGTAGCCTTTGTAGTACCCGAACTGCTTACCTTGAGCCGGGAGCAGGTCAAGGAATATGAGAAAGCCGAGCCGGAACTGGCTGTCTATGCCCATTATTTCGATGAACTGTTCCGGCAGAAGGAACACATTCTGGGGGAAAAGGAAGAACGCCTGCTGGCCATGTCGGCTGATCTGTCTTCTGCCTCCAATAACATCTTCACCATGCTGAACAACGCTGATATCAAATTCCCCTATATTCGGGATGAAAATGGACAGGAAGTGGAATTGACCAAGGGGCGCTATGGCCGCTTCATGGAAAGCCGGGACCGGCGGGTTCGCAAAGAGGCTTATGAAGGACTGTACAGCTCTTATAAGAGTTTGGGCAATACCCTGGCGGCCACTCTCAGTTCCAGTATCAAAAGGGATATTTTTTACGCCCGGGCCCGCAATTACCCCTCGGCTCTCCATGCGGCCCTGGACCAGGACAATGTTCCGGTGGATGTATATAACCAGCTGATTGCCAGTGTACACAACCACCTGGACAGTATGTACCGTTACATGAAAATACGCAAAAAGCTGCTGCAGGTAGATCCCCTGTGCATGTATGACATCTATGTGCCCTTGGTGGCTGACTTCGATATGAAAGTTACCTATGAAGAAGCTAAAGAGATGACCCTGCAGGGACTGAAACCCCTGGGAGAGGAATACCTGTCGGTTCTGCGGCAGGGCTACCAGGGGCGCTGGATTGACGTATATGAGAATAAGGGCAAAACCAGTGGAGCCTATTCCTGGGGAACTTACGATACCCATCCTTATGTTTTAATGAATTATGATGACAAGCTGGATGACCTGTTTACTCTGGCTCACGAGATGGGACATTCCCTGCACAGCTACTACTCCAACCAAACCCAGCCCTATGTTTACAGCCAGTACAGCATATTTGTGGCGGAAGTTGCTTCAACGGTAAACGAATCCCTTTTAATTGAACACCTGTTGAAACAGACCAATAACCGCCAGGAAAAGCTGTACCTGCTCAATCACTACCTGGAGCAGTTCCGGGGCACCGTTTACCGGCAGACCATGTTTGCCGAATTTGAGAAACTCACCCATGAGCGGGTAGAAGCTGGAGATGCCCTGACTCCTGAGACTTTGGGAGAACTGTATCTGGAATTGAACAAAAAGTATTATGGACCGGAAGTGGAGATGGACGATAATATCTGTGTGGAATGGGCGCGTATTCCTCACTTCTATTCAGCCTTTTACGTATACAAATACGCTACCGGTTTTTCGGCAGCGACAGCTATCAAGCAGAGCATTCTGGAGGAAGGCCAGCCTGCCGTAGATCGGTATTTGAACTTCCTCAAATCAGGGAGTTCTGATTATCCTATTAACCTGCTGCAAAAGGCTGGGGTAGACCTGACCACCCCTGAACCGGTGGAAAAAGCTCTGACTTACTTTGGCCAGCTCCTGGATGAGTTTGAAAAACTAGCTTTTTGAAAACAAGCCATCATGAATGAAAACACCTGTAGGCGACAATGCCTGTATCATACCGCAGCGATGCCGGCATCACCAGGTATTTAGGGGGCGACGACTCTGTCGCCCCGCTTTGTGAAACGGGCAAAACAGGGCCGTTTGCCCCTGCCTACTTCGGTGCGAAGCGAACCGCTCGTATTTAGGCATCTATGCACTCACGCCTCACTGCTCGAAACGTCCTGTTTCGCGCCACTCTTCGCATATTTATTTTCGCCGCGGGTTGCGACAGCACGCCGTACGTAACTGGCGCGGCTAATTATCCTGCATTTTGACTTATATTTTATTGCCTGTTGCTAAATATAATGAGGGGAAATGGAGCATAACTATTTAGGAGATACTTCTCAACATATATGGCACAAGGAGGGTTACAGTTGACCCAGGGCTACAGTGAGAGTAGATTTGATGAAGTTATGCAGGAAATCAAACCCCTTTTAGCTGAGTATGCCAACTTTGACCTGGTGGTGGGCATTCCTTTTGTGGATGAACAGGATCACCTGCCCCAACTGTTAAGATCTATTGATGAGGTACTGAAATCCTGGATAGGCAAAAGGCAGTTAATTGTATGTGTGGGTGATGCAAACGCAGGACATATCTTAACATCTATACAGAATCTCCAGTTGAAGCATCCCCATATTGAGTTTGTACTGCCACCGGAAATCAGCGGGCGGGGGACGAGTATTCGCGCCCTTTTGGAGGTTGCCAACACCATCGAAGCTGATTTAATGGTGTTTTCAGCCCATATGTCCAGCCAAACTGATCCGGTGCTGGAGGATGCCTGGTTGGACAGCTTGTTAACGCCTATTCAAGGGGATTATGATATGGTGTTGGGAAGCCTGCGCCGTTATCAGGTAATGGACAGTATTGCCCACATGCTGGCTTCTCCTATACTGGAAAGCTTTTATGGGGCCCGGGTGGGGGACCCTTTGGGAGGAATCTATGCTTTTTCCCATGACTTCGTGGAAGAACTGGTTCATGAGGGGCCTTTCTGGGGCGAAAGCATTCAGGGTTATGGAATAGATTTTTGGATTCTTACCAGAGCATTATGCTGGAATAAAACCATTTGTGAAGTAAACTTGGGCGGAGCAGTAAAACTGCACAGCCTGGAAAAGCGCAACCGCATATTCCAGGAAAATGCCCGCACCATATTCGAAGCGGTTAAAAGGGATAGTGCGGTCTGGCTCAAGGATCGCCTGCTGATAAAAGTAGCCGACATTCTCTCACGCCAGGAGGTCAAACGCCCTGATTATATAACTTATCCTCCAGCCAGCCTGCTCGGTAATTTCCAGCGCAGCCTGGAAAACAACCGCGACCTGCTGGCAGTGATTGATCCCGGTGGGGAATTGGCCCGCCTGACCTCCATCCAGCCCTTCCATATGGATGATGATCTGTGGGTATCGGCCCTGTTCGAACTCATGGTGCAGTATGTTTACGGTGAAGAGGCCAATAAGGATGCTGTTTTTGACCTGTTGACCGGACTGTATAACGGACGGGTACTGAGCTATATCAATGAAATACAGGATTACCAGAAATGCTTGGCTATAGAAGCGGAACACCAGCGGGATGAACTGGTACTCCACAAAATGGAGTCCATCCATCGCAAGCTAACCGAGGCCTTCTGGAAACACAAACCTAACCTAAACCAGGTATGGAGCAGGTACCAGGAACAGTGCCGTCCTCCTATCATTCCGCTTGGTTACATGGAATATGTGCCGGGCAAACCTATTGTAGTGCCCAAGCGGATAATAGGCAAGGACCAGCGTACCATATCCACTGACAACATTTTCAAGGAACTTCGCAAGCGCTATGAAAACCGCTTTAATGAGTTCATTAGCGAAGGACTGGGAGTGGAGCTTAATTCCCCCGAGGAAGTCATAATCAAGGCTATGGAAGATTATATGCAGAAGCTGGAAGCTGGCCTGGACCAACTGCTGCCGGGAGATATCCGCACGGAAGCAGGGTTAAGGTCTTTTGTGGAGGGATTATTAGCCCTCTTCCCGGATCATCGCATGTTTACCATCAGTTCCGACCTGCTGCGGGAAATGATAGTCAGATTCCCGCCGGTCAACCTGATGATTCCCATGGGGTACTACAAGGCTGAACAGCTGCTGGAGAACATGGACCCGCGGGATATTGTTACCTATGCAAATCTGATGTCCAGCTGGAGCTATACCGATCGGGATTTGCTGTGGCTGGTAGATAATCTGAAACCGGAGAGCTTTGAATGGGTGGATTTAAAACCCGTCCTGCTCAGTCCCGAACTGCACTCCGGGTTATTCAGCCAGACTAAGATCTCGGACCTAAACCGGGTAACCGGCAGGATTATTATTAAGCCGCTGGGGGCAGACCAGGGCGGTAAATATCCCAAAACCCGCTACTTTACCAGCATAGTCCGCAGGCTGGCGGTGGCGGAACAGTACTCGCAAATCTTCCAGATCAATGTTTCGGAAAGGAAGAACATCAGTCTCAAGATCCGCAACTCCTTGCTGGGGATTCGCCGGGGCGATGATTTTTCCGCCCACAATATATTTGAAAATTACCATCACCGCAGCCTGGTGCAGAAAATCCAGTTCCTGGCTGAAAGACTGGAAAAGGAAGGCCGGACTGGTATTGCCCGGCTGCTGCATCTCATGGCCCAGGGTTATGGCCTGAGTCAGGTGCTGGAAAAGGAAACATTTATGACCTGTACAGCTTGGAGTTGGGCCAGTTACAGTTTCAAAGGCGGCAAGAAAATACCCAGTCCGGTTACCACCAGTGTGGAAGCCCGCTGGTTTAACCATGACTTCCTGGAAGCCCTTTATAAGGAACTGGGTTATGACCCCCAGGAAATGATAAAGATAGTCCACCGCATGATTCAGGCCGGCAAGAGCCATGTCAGTCTCCTGGATGCCTTGATGCCTACCCGTCCTAAAGATGTAACCGTGGTGATCCAGGAGACCACCACCGAACCCAGCCGTATGCTGCAGCGCTACGAGGGCAATCCGCTGCTGGAGCCCTTGGAAGGCAGCAGCTGGGAGTCCAAGTATGTGCTGAATCCCGGAGCCCTGCGCATCGGGGACAAGGTCTACCTGTTCTACCGGGCGGTAGGTGAGGATGATGTATCCCATATTGGGCTGGCAGTAACTGATGGGTATAAAGTGCTGGAGCGTTTGCCGTATCCCATATTTTCCCCGCAGATACCCGAGGAAAAAATGGGCTGTGAGGACCCCCGTTTGATTGTAATCGGGGACCGGATTTTCATGCTCTATACCGCTTATGACGGCAATATTGCCCAGATAGCCGCAGCTTCCATTTCTTTAGAGGACTTCAAAGCCGGCAACTATACCAACTGGCAGCGGGAAGGGCTGGCTTTCCAGAATATCTGGGATAAAGATGCCATCATTTTCCCCGAGAAAATAAACGGCAAGTATGTAATCTATCACCGGATTGAACCCAGTATATGGGTAACTTACAGCAATGAATTGAAATTCCCCATCTGGGAAAAGCATGCCATTATTGCGGGACCCAGACCGGGACGCATGTGGGATTCCATGAAAATCGGAGCCGGGGCTCAACCTTTGAAAACCCGGTATGGATGGCTGCTGATCTACCATGGGGTTGATTATAATTACGTCTATCGCCTGGGGGTATTGCTGGTGGATCTGAACAATCCCAGCAAGGTTATTTACCGGTCCCCCAATCCCATCCTGGAACCGGAAGAGGATTACGAAATTGGCTTAAGCGGGGCCTGGGTACCCAATGTGGTATTTACCTGCGGAGCCGTGCCGGGAACGGATAAAGAAATCCTGGATGATGACGATGAAATCCTGGTCTACTATGGAGCGGCTGATACCAGTATAGGTGTGGCCAAAGCCACCCTGGCTGACCTGGTACCCGAGTCATTCAGAAAACCAGCCCATAGTTAATCCCGGTAATGTGAACGCGGTCCCCCGATGTACCTGGGGCGGGTACGGGCCATAGTCAGATGAGCATGGCCGATTTGCTTTTGAACCGGTCGGACCGGTACCGCTACCTGTCTGAGATGCATGCCGATAAAGGTATCTCCGATATCCATTCCGGCATGGGCGGCGATTCGTTCTACTACCACTGGATCGGCGAAACGTTCCATACTGCGGGCTGCCAAGGCACCGCCCGCTTTCTGATGGGGGAATACCAGTACTTCTTCCAATTGATATTCCACAGCACAGGCTCTTTCTACTACCAAAGCACGGTTTATATGCTCGCACCCCTGCACCGCCAAATACAGTCCTTGCTGCTTTATAAGCGGCAGCAGGCCGTTTAATACCGCATCAGCTATATCCAGGCTGGAGTTTTGGCCAATACTGTGCCCGCCGACTTCGCTGGTACTGCATCCCACCACCACAATTTGCCCAGGCTGCAGCCGGGCAGCGCTGATTAATTCTTGTAAAGCCTGGTTAACTTGTAGTTCAATTTGCTGCAAATCTAGCAAAAGTGATCCCTTCTTTTCAGCATCATCAATTATAGAATACCCCATCTGTCAATAGGTTAAAGAGATGACCTGCGAATATATTTCCTCAATTTGGTAAAAATAATATATTTTAGAGGATATTCCCCTCAGAGAAAGAATAATATGATGGGGGTTCAGTGTTAATGAAGACATCTAGAGCCATTGCCAACTTAAAAGATCAGGCATTGCGCCATCTCGTTGAGCGGAAAACAGCCAGCAGGCTGCTGGCCGGGGAATTTTACCTGGATAGAGTTTTCAGGCACGAGCTGGACTTTATTTGCATAGTGGATGAGCAGTACAGACTCACATATTTAAGCCCATCAGTCAAAAGCCTCTTGGGATATTCTCAAGACGGGATGAATGCCAGTATGGATTTGGTGCATCCCGATGACCGCCTTATGGTGAGAGGGCTGATGGACAACCTGATGTCGGCAGATGGTTTTGGACAGGCGGAATGCCGGGTTCGCCACCAGCAGGGTTTCTATATTCCCATATTAATAATCGGTCATTCCCTTACCAAAGCTCAAAGCGGCAAACGGGAAGTAATTCTGTCCTGCTACGTTTGCGAAAGGAAAAGGATGGCTGAGGAACTGGAGGAAGAAAAAGCTGAATATTTAAAAAAGCTTATAGATACCATGAGTGAGCTGTTGTTCACCTTCGACAGCAGTCTACGCATTACCTTTATAAATGAGCGCTGTTATGATTATCTGGGCTATGAGCCTGAAGAAGTCATGGGCAGATGTATACTGGAACTCTTCCCGGAAAAGACCCAGTTTCGAGTGCTGCAAGAGGCTTTAATATGCGTTGTTGAAGGAAAAGGCGGCCACTATGAAACCGCCATCAAATGCAAGGATGGGTCACTGCTGCCGGTCAGCCTGCGCAGTTCTCCAATCACCAAAAATAGGAGCATCATTGGCGGATTGGTAATGTGTGGAGATAATTCTGAACAAATTAAGTTAAAGCAGGAGATGGCGCGCCTGGCAGATTTGCATATGGTGGGTGAGGTAGCTGCCGGTATCGGCCATGAAATACGCAATCCTATGACCACCGTGCAGGGGTTCCTGCAGATGCTCAGCCAGAATGAAGAACTGAGCAAGTATCATACCTATTTTCAGATTATGCTGGAAGAGCTGGAGCGGGCCAACGAAATTATCAGCGAGTTCCTGTCATTGGCCAAAAATAAAGTGCCCAAATACCAGCGGATAAATCTCAACCATATACTGAGCAGCATGTATCCTCTCCTGCAGGCTGATGCGGTTATTGATGACAAACAGGTTTGCTTCATTCCCGGAGAAATCGATGATCTGCTGCTGAATGAGAAAGAGATTCGCCAGCTGATTTTGAATCTGGTCCGTAATGGATTGGAGGCCATGTCCGCCGGGGGAAAGGTTACTATAACTACCCGGCAGATGCAGGACAAGGTCCGGCTGTCCATTCAGGACGAAGGCCCGGGTATTGATCCCTCTGTCATGGAAAAAATCGGTACTCCCTTTTTTACCACCAAGGACAAGGGAACTGGTTTGGGACTGGCAGTGTGTTACGGAATAATTGCCCGTCACCAGGCCACAGTAGATATCGAAACTGGTCCAGGGGGAACCACTTTCCATATCGATTTTAAGGTGGACGCTAACCCCCAGTAACCGATTAGGATGATTGCTCTATGGCAAAAGGCTTAGCCTTATGAAGGTATTTGGCCACATGCTGTTCGCATAACAAATAGCAAAGCAGGGATTCCGCACCCTGATTAAGGTTAACTCCTTCCGGGGTTAAAGCATCAAAGCAACCCCCGGTCATCCGGTCATACAGCGGCAATCCGTGGATATTGTCCCCGTGATACCAGCGGTGGGCCTTGCGGGCCAGTTCCAGGTAATGCTGCCCGCCTATGTCCTCATAAG